>OCQA01000071.1_pt1 | contig 126720 bp, 105 predicted proteins | sample 1538571 | NCBI WGS metagenome assembly OCQA01 (sample SAMN04571708, study PRJEB22368) | human gut metagenome | biome: human gut; material: stool | host: Homo sapiens | place: Luxembourg | collected 2012-09-28 | reverse complement strand
CCCAGGCTCTGAGAGCCGCTTAATATGAACCATCCAACTTTATGGGGTCAGTCCATGCGCTTGCGCGGGCCTACAGAGAACTGCATAACTTATTGATATTGCTGTTTTTCGTAGGCCGGGTAAGGCGAAAGCCGCCGCCCGGCAGAAAGGCGCTCACCCTAACGAAAACAGGTTTGTCATCGACCAGCGCCGCCCCGAAGGGCGGCGTGGGTTACTTCACGCAGCGGGCGCACTGCGAGGTCTGGATCTGCTGGAAGAAGTCATTGCCTTTATCATCAACGAGGATAAAGGCCGGGAAATCCTCCACTTCAATTTTCCAGATAGCCTCCATACCCAGCTCCGGATAGGCCACGCACTCGAGGCTCTTGATGCTCTGCTGGGCCAGCACTGCCGCCGGGCCGCCGATGCTGCCGAGGTAGAAGCCGCCGTGTTTGTGGCAGGCGTCGGTGACCTGCTGGCTGCGGTTGCCTTTCGCCAGCATGATCTTGCTCGCCCCATGGGACTGCAGCAGATCAACGTAAGAGTCCATGCGGCCTGCGGTGGTCGGCCCCAGAGAGCCGGAGGCGTAACCGTCCGGCGTCTTGGCCGGACCTGCGTAGTAGATCGGGTGATCTTTGACGTACTGCGGCAGCGCCTCGCCGTTGTCGATAAGCTCCTTCAGCTTAGCGTGGGCGATATCGCGGGCGACGATGATAGTCCCGCTCAGCGACAGGCGGGTGGACACCGGATACTGCGACAGCTGCGCCAGGATCTCGCTCATCGGCTGGTTAAGATTTACCTTCACCGCTTCGCCTTCCCCGGCCTGGCGCAGATGCTCAGGGATATATTTCCCCGGGTTGCTCTCCAGCTTCTCGATCCAGATGCCGTCGCGGTTAATCTTGGCTTTGATGTTGCGGTCGGCGGAACAGGAAACCCCCATCCCTACCGGGCAGGAAGCGCCGTGACGCGGCAGACGGATCACGCGGATATCGTGGGCAAAGTATTTCCCGCCGAACTGCGCGCCGAGACCAAGGTTCTGCGCCTCCAGCAGCAGCTCCTGCTCCAGCTGCACGTCGCGGAACGCCTGGCCGTGCTCGTTACCTTCGGTCGGCAGGCCATCGTAGTATTTGGTGGACGCCAGCTTCACGGTCTTCAGCGTCGCTTCCGCCGAGGTACCGCCGATCACGAAGGCGATATGGTACGGTGGACAGGCGGCAGTACCGAGGGTGCGCATCTTCTCGACGAGGTAATTTTTCAGCTTCGCCGGGGTGATCAGCGCTTTGGTTTCCTGGTACAGATAGGTTTTGTTCGCCGAGCCGCCGCCCTTGGCGATGCAGAGGAATTTGTACTCATCGCCATCGGTAGCATAGAGATCGATCTGCGCCGGCAGGTTGGTGCCAGTGTTAACCTCTTTATACATATCCAGCGGCGCGTTCTGCGAGTAGCGCAGGTTGTCCTGGATATAGGTGTTGTACACCCCCTGCGCCAGGGCGGCTTCATCGCCGCCGCCGGTCCACACGCGCTGGCCTTTTTTACCCATGATGATCGCGGTGCCGGTGTCCTGGCAGGTGGGCAGAATACCTTTGGCGGCGATATCCGAGTTGCGCAGGAACTGCAGCGCGACGTATTTATCGTTTTCGCTGGCTTCCGGATCGTTAAGGATATCCGCCACCTGCTGCTGATGCGCAGGGCGAAGCATAAAGGAGGCGTCGTGGAAAGCATGCTGCGCCAGAAGGGTCAGCGCCTGAGGGTCAACTTTTAGCACTTCCTGGCCGGCGAATTCGGCGACGGAGACGTAATCACTGCTGAGGAGATAATACTCGGTGTCATCCTTTTTGAGCGGAAAAGGATCCTGGTAAACAAACGGTTTATTCGACATTGTACTCTCACTTACTGCTTTGGCTGATTATGTTTCAGGCAGGGACTCCATGTGCCTGTAGAAAAGCGAGTCGAACAATCTTACACAATTTTTTAACAAAAACTGAGACAAGGACGACTTTTTCTTTCAGCAGTTGCTTCTCCACCGTTTGCTGGTTTAATAGGGCGATAAAATTTACTTTGTTTGAAACAGGGATTGAGAATGCAAAAGCTGATTAACGCCGTGCAGAACTATGCATGGGGAAGCCACACCGCCTTAACCGAACTCTATGGCATCGCCAACCCGGACAATCTGCCGATGGCAGAGCTGTGGATGGGGGCGCATCCGAAGAGCAGCTCGCAGATCCTGGCGGCCGACGGCCAGCCGCGTTCACTGCGCGAGGTGATTGACGCGGATAAAGCCGCTCTGCTCGGCGACAAGGTTGCCGCCCGCTTTGGTGAACTGCCGTTCCTGTTTAAGGTACTGTGCGCCGCTCAGCCGCTCTCAATTCAGGTGCATCCCAACAAGCAGGCCTCGGAAGAAGGTTTCGCCCGCGAGAACGCCGCCGGTATCCCGCTCTCCGCCGCCGAGCGTAACTACAAAGATCCGAACCACAAACCGGAGCTGGTTTTTGCCCTGACGCCGTTCCTGGCGATGAATGCATTTCGCGAGTTCAGCGAGATTGTCACCCTGCTGCAGCCGGTGGCTAGCGCGCATCCGGCAATCGGCGCCTTCCTGCAGCAGCCGGACGCGACTCACCTGAGCCAGCTGTTTGCCAGCCTGCTAAATATGCAGGGTGAGGAAAAGGCCAAGGCGCTGCAGGTGCTGCGCGACGTACTGGCCCGTGAACAAGGCGAACCGTGGCAGACAATCCGCCTGATCGCGGAATTCTATCCGGACGACAGCGGCCTCTTCTCCCCGCTGCTGCTGAACGTGGTGAAGCTGAACCCAGGCGAAGCGATGTTCCTGTTTGCTGAAACGCCGCACGCCTATCTGCAGGGGGTGGCGCTGGAGGTGATGGCCAACTCGGATAACGTACTGCGCGCCGGCCTGACGCCGAAATACATTGATATTCCTGAGCTGGTTGCTAACGTCAAGTTCGAGGCTAAACCGGCGGGTGAGCTGTTGACCCAGCCGCAGCGTCACGGCGCGGAACTCGACTTCCCGATCCCGGTGGAAGATTTTGCCTTCTCCCTGCATGACCTCTCCGCCGAGGCCAGCGATCTGGCCCAGGCAAGCGCGGCGATCGTGTTCTGCGTCGACGGCGAAGCCGTACTGCGCAAAGGCGACCAGAGCCTGACCCTCAAGCCGGGCGAGTCGGCCTTCGTGGCCGCCAGTGAATCGCCGGTGCAGGTCAGCGGCCGCGGCCGCGTGGCGCGCGTTTTCAATAAGCTCCAGTAAGCGACTGACCCTTCAGGTCGCGCTTACTGTTGGTGATAACTCAGCCAGGCGGTCTCTCCGCCTGGTTTCATTTATGGATAAATGCTATGAAAAAATCGCTGGTCGCAGCAGGAGTCATCGTGGCGCTGGGCGTGGTATGGACAGGCGGCGCCTGGTTCACCGGTAAACAGCTGGAAGGCCGGATCGCCGATATGGTGCAGCAGGCAAACGCCCAGCTGCGCAGCAGCGCGCCGGAGTCAGGTCTGGAGCTGAGCTATCAGGACTACCAGCGCGGGCTGTTCAGCAGCCATCTGCAGCTGGTGGTGAAGCCGATCGCCGGTCAGGCTAACGGCTGGCTGGCCGCCGGGCAGAGCGTGGTGCTTGACGAAGTGGTCGATCATGGCCCCTTCCCGCTGGCCTCGTTAAAAGCCTTTAATCTGGCGCCGGCAATGGCTTCCGTCCACACCACGCTGGTGAAAAACGACGCCAGCCAGGCGCTGTTCGAGATAGCCAAAGGCGACACCCCCTTTACCGTCGATACGCGCATTGCCTACAGCGGCGACAGCCAGTCGGCTATCGTCCTTAACGCCCTCGACTACGCTAAAGGCGATGAGAAAGTCACCTTCAGCGGCGGTCAGTTCCAGCTCGACGCCGACCGCGACGGCAAAAACATCAGCCTGAAGGGCCAGGCCGGCAGCGGGCAGATCGATGCGCTCAACGAATATAATCAGAAGGTACAGCTGCGCTTCGTCAACCTGACCACCGACGGCACCACCGAGCTGGCCAGCTTCAACGAACGTATCGGCCAGCAAAAAATGACCCTCGATAAACTGGCCATCAGCGTCGAAGGCAAAGAGCTGGCGCTGATCGACGGCATGGCGCTGGACGGCGGCTCGACGCTGACCCAGGACGGCAAAGGCGTGAACAGCCAGGTGAACTACACCGTCAACAGCCTCAAGCTGCAGGGGCAGGATATGGGCAGCGGCAAACTCACGCTGAAAGTGGATAACGTCGACGGTCAGGCGTGGCACCAGTTCAGTCAGCAGTACAGCGCGCAGTCTCAGGCGCTGCTGGCGAAACCGGAGCTGGCGCAGAATCCGGAGCTGTATCAGCAGGCCCTCACCGAAACGCTGTTCAATGCGCTGCCGATCCTGCTCAAAGGCAACCCGTCGGTGACCATCTCTCCGCTGAGCTGGCGCAATGCCAAAGGCGAAAGCACCCTCAACCTCTCGGTTCTACTGAAGGATCCGGCCCAGGTGACCGCTCCGCCGCAGACCCTGGCGGACAGCCTGGATCGCGTGGTGCAGTCCCTGGACGGCAAAGTGGTGATCCCGGTGGATATGGCGACGGAGTTTATGACTAAGATCGCCGGTCTGGAAGGCTATCAGCCGGCCGATGCCGCCAAACTCGCCGATCAGCAGGTCAAAGGCCTGGCGGCGATGGGCCAGATGTTCCGCATTACCACCATGGAAGATAACGCCATCAGCAGCAGTCTGCAGTACGCGAACGGCCAGGTGACGCTGAACGGACAGAAAATGCCGCTGCAAGACTTTGCCGCGATGTTTGGTCTGGAAGCGCCTTCGCTGCCGGACAGCGCGCCGCAGGAAGGCCAGCCGCAGCAGGAAGGCCAGCCGCAGCAGGATGACGCCGCTCCTCAGCAGGACGACGCCGCCCCGCAGCCGTAACTTATCGGTACAGGAGACGGCCAGCGCGCGCCGTCTCCCTCATTTTCGCGTCACCAGCCGCGGGGGCATAATCTGGTTTCGCGTCTCGCCAGTCCCCTCTTCCAGCCGCCGCAGCATCGAATCCGCCAGGCTTTTCCCCATCTCCCGCGCCGGGGTGGTCACCCAGGTGAGGGGCAGGTCGTCGAGGGCGGCCTCCGGCACGTCGGCAAACGCCGCCAGCGCCACCCGCTGCTCAAAGTAGCTCTCGACGCCATCTTCCCCGCTCTGTCTTCCAGCCCGTAACAAACCGAACCACGCGCCGGTGGCTACCACGTTGTTGTAGCACAGCACCGCGGTAATGGTCGGATTCTGGCGCAGCAGGCCGGTCATCGCCTCCGCCGCCTGCTTCTGACTGGACTCGCACTCCAGCACCCATTCGCTGTGAAACGGCAGGCCGTATTTCAGCAAGGTGGCGCAATAGCCGCCGACCCGCTCGGCGCGCGTCAGCGAAGCACTCTGCCCGCCGAGCCAGGCGATCCGCTGATGGCCGCGGCGGATAAGATGCTCCGTCACCAGCTGCGCCGCCTGCATGTTGTCCGGGCGGATCAGGTCGACATCGTCAAGATAGCTGGCGCGGGAAGCAAACACCAGCGGCACCCCCGCCTCCGCCGCACGCTCGCGCAGCTCGCTCCCGCGGTCGATCGCCCCGGCGATAATCACCCCGTCCACCCCCTGCGCCGCCAGCGTATCAAACCGCTGGGCCATCTTCTCGCCGCTGCGGCCTCCCTGGGTGAGAAATACCATTTTCCCCTGCCTCTCCAGGGCATCGGTGAGGCCGGCGGTTAATTCAGCATAAAACGGTTTTGACAGGTCGCTGACGATAAGGCCAATCACCCCGCTCTGCCCACCGCGCAGCGAGGCCGCCTGACGGTTGCGCACAAATCCCAGCTGTTCGATAGCCTGATTAACCCGCTCGCCGGTGGCGCTGGAGATGCGCCCTTTGCCGCTCAGTACCAGTGAAACGGTACTCACGGAGACGCCGGCAGCCAGCGCCACATCATTGATGGTGATCTTTTTTGCGATTGCCATAACCTGCTGGCTGACTCCCTTGCCTGTCGATAAATCGTTTTATCATTGTGCGATCTTTATAAACCTTATTATCGCTTGAATATGTGATTTTTATCGCACTAAAAAGTGGTAAAACGTTTTATCTTGCCGTGGCGTTAGTTCTCCCGACCACTTATGAATCAGGAACCGTGCTATGACGGCGAAAACAGCACCAAAAATCACCTTATGGGAATTTTTCCAGCAGCTGGGAAAAACCTTCATGCTGCCCGTAGCGTTGCTCTCGTTTTGCGGGATCATGCTGGGGATCGGCAGCTCGCTAAGCAGTCACGATGTTTTGACTCTGCTGCCGTGGCTGGATATGCCGCTGCTGCAGGCCATCTTTATCTGGATGAGCAAGGTCGGCTCCTTTGCCTTCAGCTTCCTGCCGGTCATGTTCTGTATCGCCATCCCGCTGGGTCTGGCGCGAGAGAACAAAGGCGTCGCCGCCTTCGCCGGCTTCGTTGGCTACGCGGTCATGAACCTGGCGGTCAACTTCTGGCTGACCGCGAAGGGTATTCTGCCCACCACCGACGCCGCGATCCTGAAGGCCAACAATATCCAGAACATTATCGGCATTCCGTCAATCGATACCGGGATCCTCGGGGCGGTGATCGCCGGAATTATCGTCTGGCTGCTGCATGAACGCTTCCATAACATTCGCCTGCCGGACGCCCTGGCCTTCTTCGGCGGCACCCGCTTCGTGCCGATCGTCACCACCGTGGTGCTGGGGCTGGTTGGGCTGGCGATCCCGCTGGTGTGGCCAGTCTTCGCTATGGGGATCAACGCCCTCGGGAAGATGATCAACAGCGCCGGGGATTTTGGGCCGATGATCTTTGGCACCGGCGAGCGACTGCTGCTGCCGTTTGGCCTGCACCATATTCTGGTGGCGCTGATCCGCTTTACCGAAGCCGGCGGCACCCTCGACGTCTGCGGCCACAGCGTCAGCGGCGCGCTGACCATCTTCCAGGCGCAGCTGAGCTGTCCGACGACCCACGGCTTCGCCGAAAGCGCCACCCGTTTCCTGTCGCAGGGTAAAATGCCGGCATTCCTCGGCGGCCTGCCGGGAGCCGCGCTGGCGATGTACCACTGCGCCCGTCCGGAAAACCGACATAAAATTAAAGGCCTGCTGATCTCCGGGGTCATCGCCTGCGTGGTCGGCGGTACCACCGAGCCACTGGAGTTCTTGTTCTTGTTTGTCGCGCCGGTCCTGTATGTCATCCACGCGCTGCTGACCGGTCTCGGCTTTACCATCATGGCGGTGCTCGGGGTAACCATCGGCAACACCGACGGCAATATCATCGACTTCGTGGTGTTTGGCATTCTGCATGGCCTGGCCACCAAGTGGTATCTGGTGCCGGTGGTGGCGGCTATCTGGTTCGCGGTCTACTATGCCATCTTCCGCTTCGCCATCACCCGCTTCAATCTGAAAACGCCGGGCCGCGACATCGACACTGCCGCCAGCGTGGAGAAAGCCGTCGCCGGTACCATCGGCAAATCCGGGTATAACGTACCGGCGATTCTGGCGGCGCTCGGCGGCGCAGAGAACATTGTTTCGCTGGATAACTGCATTACCCGTCTGCGCCTGTCGGTGCACGATATGAGCAAAGTGGACGCCGCCGCGCTGAAAGCCCATCGCGCCATCGGGGTGGTACAGCTCAACCAGCATAATCTGCAGGTGGTTATTGGCCCGCAGGTACAGTCGGTAAAAGATGAGATGGCCACGCTGATGAATACCGTGCAGGCCTGATCCCACTAGTCCCCCTCCGCTACGGAGGGGGCGCTCGCTAAGGAAGCTCCAATGTTTGATTTTGCCACCCCTATCGATCGCCACGGCACCTGGTGCACGCAATGGGACTATGTCGCCGACCGGTTTGGCGCCGCCGATCTGCTGCCGTTCACTATTTCCGATATGGATTTCGCCACCGCGCCCTGTATTCTCGACGCCGTTAGCCAGCGGCTGGCCCACGGGGTGTTCGGCTACAGCCGCTGGCGCAACGAGGCGTTTCTCGGGGCGATTGCCCACTGGTACGCCAGCCGCTTTAACAGCGACATCGTTCCGCAATCTGTGGTCTACGGACCGTCGGTTATCTACATGGTGGCGGAAACCATCCGCCAGTGGTCGAAAGAAGGCGACGGCGTCGTGGTCCACACCCCTGCCTACGATGCGTTCTATAACACCATCACCGCTAACCGGCGGCGGATTGCCCCGGTGCCATTGATCCTGAAGGATAATCGGTGGCGCTGCGATATGGACCGCCTGGAGGCGGCGCTGGCGGAGCCAAAGAATACCCTGCTGCTGCTGTGCAGCCCGCACAACCCAACGGGGAAAGTCTGGCGTCGCGAGGAGCTGGAGACCATGGCGGCCCTGTGTCAAAAACATGGCGTCAGGGTGATTAGCGACGAAATTCATATGGACATGACCTGGAGCGAACACCGCCATATCCCGTGGAGCGAGGTCGCTCAGGGACCATGGGCGCTGTTCACCTCCGGTTCGAAGAGCTTCAATATTCCGGCCTTTACCGGGGCCTACGGCTTTATCCCCGAAGAGAACGAGCGCGACAGCTACCTGCAGGCGCTAAAGGGTCGCGACGGGCTCTCTTCCCCTTCCGTGCCGGCGCTGGTCGCCCATATCGCCGCCTACCGCGACGGGGCTCCCTGGCTCGATGCCCTGCGCGACTACCTGCAGGCGAATATGCGCTATGTCGCCGACACGCTCAACAACGCCTTCCCCGCGCTCTGCTGGCAGCCGCCGGAGGCCACCTACCTGGCATGGATCGACCTGCGCCCGCTCAACGTTGACGATCGCGCGCTACAGCAGGCGCTGATCGCCGAACAGAAGGTGGCGATTATGCCGGGTTATACCTATGGTCCTGAGGGCAACGGCTTTCTGCGACTCAACGTCGGCTGCCCGCGCGAGAAGCTGGAACGCGGTGTCGAAGGACTGATTGCCGCCCTGCGCAGCCTCAGCTGATTCGACGCGCAATCTACAGGTCATCGCGCCGGCGAAACGCCAGGTAACCGGCGCCGAGGGTAAAGACAGCGACAATCACCACCAGCAGGATAAACCCGTGGTGGTTGCTTGCCAGCGGGATCCCACCGACGTTCATGCCGAAGAAACCGGCGACGATGTTAATCGGCAGCGCGAGGACGGTGATCACCGTCAGGGTATAGAGGGTGCGATTGCTCTGCTCCAGCTGGCGGGCGCCAATCTCCTCCTGCAGCAGACTGATGCGCTCGATCAGGCCCGACAGATCGTTAAGCACCACGCTAAACTCTTCGGTGAACTGACGAAACGCCTGCACCACCGCGCGATCCATCCACGCCGGCGGCCGGTTAAGCAGCCGGAACATCGCCGCCGGCTCCGGCGCCAGCAGCCGCTGGAAGCGTAAAAGCATCCGCCGTAGCCGCGCCAGATCGGCCCGGTTGCGCTGCACGTGATTGCTCAGAAGACGCTCTTCAATAAGGTCAACATGGCGGCTGGCCTGGCGGACGACCTGCTCCAGCACCTCCTCCTGCTCCTCCAGCAGAAAGGCCAGCAGCTCAGTAGACGTGTTCACCCTGAGCGTCTGCAAGCGCGGCAGCATCCATTCGATAAACCGCAACGGTTTGAAGCGCGCCGTCACCACCAGCCTGGGGCTACAGTAGAGCCACAGCGTGGCGGTTTCCGCGCTGGTATCCTGCGGACGAAACAGCACATCGTTAAGCACAGCGAACAGATTTTCCCCCTGTCGCTCAATGCGGGTGGTGTGCGAGCCGCTGCGGATCTCCTCGAAGAAAAAATCGGCCACCGGAAAGTGGCTGGTTAACCATTTCTCGGCGGTGGCATGATTAAGATTCAGGTGTAACCAGATAAACGCCTTGTCATCGGCGAGCGCCTGATAGCGGGCGCAGACCTCGCCAGAGGCGATCGGCTGCGGGGGGCGCTGTTCATGAAACAAATAGCCATGCACCAGGCCGGAAACTTCACTATCAAAATCGGGCTTTAACATCTTCGCGGTGACGTCTTGACTCATGGCTCCCTCAGGACAGGCACTGGCACCGTTGATGCCCGAATAGTGCCATCTTTCGCTATTTTCCGCGGGCTGGCAAGGTTAATAATCTGGTCATAAAACAGTAACCTGGCTGACATATGACGGCCAGTATCACGCTTCATCCCCTCGCCGCGCAGGCGATGCGATGGAGGCGAACAGAAGGTCTTCTTGCCTTTATGCTCAGGTGGTTATTAAAATAAATTTGATTATCCTCAAAACTTTTTTAGGCAGAAAGCGGTATTAATTTGCGCGCTTAATCATTGCTTTCACCCAGGTTTATTGAGGAGGAGACCATGAAAACCTATGACCGTAATCGTAACGCTATTGCTACCGGCAGCATGGTAATGATCGCCGGTAACGGGACGACGGGCGTGATTAAAGCTATCCATGGCGAGGGGAAAACCGCTGAGCAGCTGCGCCGGGCGGACTGCGTTGAAATCGACGGCTGCGAGGGCCGCTTCTGCCCGTTGGATCTGATCCGTCTCGGCTTCCATTAATTCCTGCCGCCAGGTCGTTAGTATCAGGCCACCTGTGGTGGCCTGCTCTTTTCCCGGGAAATAAAGCGTCTAGCGAAAGCTCCACTGAACACTCATCACAAAGATCGCCGGCACAATAATGCCGCCTTCCACACCGAAATAATCGGTGAAATTATATTGCAGGCCATGATAGAGGTAGGGCGAAAAACCGATGCCGGTGATTTTTTTGGCGGTGCGGTAGGTGCCGGAATCCCCACAGTGGCTGAAGGCATCAAAGAAAAATTCCCCGGTATAGGCATACACCCCTTTCAGTACCCAGCCGGTATCGTTTTTCAGCCAGTCGCGGCGCACGCCGAGAGTCAGGCAGCGATCGTCAAAGCTGTTTTTCATCGTTCCGACCAGCACGCTGTATTTTGAATCCTGAGAAAACTTGCGCTCCACCGAGAAAAAGTTGTTATTGAAATGTTCGTTATATTGTCCGTGGTTACCCGTCATATGATAGACATAGGAACCGGTATTCATCGAATAGAGGTTTAATTCCCCGGCCTGCGCCGACGGCATGGCAACCATTAGTAGCGCTGATAACAAAATCCATAATTTATTTACCATTCAGTAACCTATGCCATACCCGTAAAAAGAACCCGGCATGCTAGCACCGCTTAGCTAAACCAAAGGGCAATCAGATAAACCGACGCTCTTCGCGGCGGGAAAATATGACGCTATCTGCACTATAGCAGTCGCCCTCTCGCCTGGTGAGCGCCTGCGGTTATACTGGAGAAACATTTCTCTAATCGTTAAGGACCGCTGTGTTAGCCACTCTCCTCGTTGCGCTGGTCGCTATTATTCATCTCGCCATCCTGGTGCTGGAGATGTTTCTCTGGGAAGCCCCCGCCGGGCGCCGGGCCTTTAACCTCAGCGCCGATTTCGCCCGGCAGACCCGGGTGCTGGCGGCCAACCAGGGCTTGTATAACGGCTTTCTGGCCGCCGGCCTGGCATGGGGGCTGTGGCTGGGGGCGCCGGGGGTACAGGTGGTTATCTTTTTCCTGGCCTGCGTGCTGGCCGCCGGGATTTTCGGCGCGCTGACCGCCAGCCGCAAAATTCTCTATATTCAGGCGCTGCCCGCGCTGCTGGCGCTGGTTGCCGTGCTGACGCAAGCGTAGGGCCTTGATCCAAAACAGAGAAAGCAGGCGCTAAGGCGGGTACTATTTGCCCCCTTTGGTCGGTCATCGACCGTTAATACCTTCTGAGTTCAGAGGCATTTTTATGACATGGCAATCCTTCAAACAGGCCTGGCTTATCCGGTTCTGGTCTCCTGTCCCGGCGGTCATTGCCGCGGGCATTCTCTCTACCTACTATTTTGGCATCACCGGCACCTTCTGGGCGGTGACCGGCGAATTCACCCGCTGGGGTGGTCAGCTGCTGCAGCTGCTGGGCGTCCACAGCGAACAGTGGGGCTATTACCAGCTGATACATCTCGAAGGGTCGCCGCTGACCCGCATCGATGGCAGGATGATCATCGGCATGTTCGGCGGCTGCCTGGCCGCCGCGCTGTGGGCGAATAACGTCAAACTGCGCTTGCCACGCAGCCGGATCCGCATTGCGCAGGCCGTGGCAGGCGGCATCATCGCCGGGTTCGGCGCACGGCTGGCGATGGGCTGCAACCTGGCGGCCTTCTTCACCGGCATTCCGCAGTTCTCCCTGCACGCCTGGCTGTTTGCCATCGCCACCGCCATCGGCTCCTGGTTTGGCGCCCGCTTCACGCTGCTGCCCCTTTTTCGCATCCCGGTAAAAATACAAAAGGTGTCCACCGCCTCGCCGTTAACCCAAAAACCGCAGCAGGCGCGCCGCCGTTTCCGCCAGGGGATGGTGGTCTTTTTCGCCATGATCGGCTGGGGCCTGCTCACCGCCGCAGACCACCCGGCGCTCGGCCTGGCGATGCTGTTTGGCATTGCCTTTGGGCTGCTTATTGAGCGCGCGCAGATCTGCTTTACCTCCGCCTTTCGCGATATGTGGATCACCGGCCGGACGGTGATGGCGAAGGCGATTATCTTCGGCATGGCGGCGAGCGCCATCGGTATCTTCAGCTATGTGCAATTGGGGATGGCGCCGAAAATTATGTGGGCCGGTCCTAATGCGGCGATTGGCGGGCTACTATTTGGCTTTGGCATCGTGCTGGCCGGCGGCTGTGAGACCGGCTGGATGTACCGGGCGGTGGAGGGCCAGGTTCACTACTGGTGGGTTGGGCTGGGCAACGTCATCGGCTCAACGCTGCTCGCCTGGTGCTGGGACGATATCGCCGCCCCGCTCGCCACCCACTGGCAGAAAGTCAACCTGCTGAACGCCTTCGGTCCCTTTGGCGGACTACTGGCCACCTATCTACTGCTGCTGATCGCCCTGCTGCTGGTGATCGCCTGGGAGAGACATTTTTTCCGCCGCCAGGCGGCGGTCCGGACCGTGAAGGAGAGCGCATGAAAAACATCATCCCTGATTATCGCCTGGATATGGTCGGCGAACCCTGCCCGTATCCGGCGGTCGCTACCCTGGAGGCAATGCCTTCCCTGCAAAAAGGCGAGATCCTCGAAGTGGTCAGCGACTGTCCGCAGTCGATCAATAACATTCCGCTTGATGCAAGGAACCACGGCTACACGGTGCTGGATATTCAACAGGATGGCCCAACCATTCGCTATTTGATTCAGAAGTAGCGCCGTTTTCCCGCCGGCGGCCTTCCCCGCCGGCGCTTGTCTCCTCGTTCCCGCCTCGCCGTTCGCTTACGCATCGCTGACCAGGTAGCCAAACGATTGCAATAGATTGTAACACTTGAAACCGTGTTCCAGTTACGCAATAACCATTAATATAACGCGCCTATATTATTAAAATGCGAATAAGTTATTTAGTGAATGGTTTCTGCCGCTATCGGCCAAAGCCGCACACAGCGACACGATAAGGATCGAAATGGAACTGCTGGTCAGGCTGGGTCATTTTTTTGAGCAAGCGCGTTCTGACGCCGACTATGCCACCTTCGCCAATGAACTGCGTCGGCATCAGGTCTCCTACTACATCTATTTTGTTTCCACCGGCAATATGAATTTCGTAATGGCAAACGACGAGGTGGTCTCGGTAAAAAGCGCCCGCGGGCTGCTGCGCGTTCGCGCTGAGGCCAGCCATTGTCTGACCAGGGCCGCCGTTATCCGCCACTTTGCCCGGGCCATTAACTTTGAACAGTACTGCCGGGATCTCGCCAGCGCCGGGGTGTTTAAGTGGATCGTCGATCTGGAAGAGGAGACCCGGCACTACTGGTCGAAGGATAATACGCTGTTATATAAAGAGTGCCTGATGCCCCCCTGAACAGGTCTCAGGGGGAGGCGGCGAGAGTCAGCCTTTAATCGCGGGTCTGCACCCAAAAGGCGTGGATCAGGCCAGGAATATAGCCCAGCAGGGTCAAAATGATATTGAGAATAAACGCCCAGCCGAAGCCTTTTCCCAGCAGCACACCCAGCGGCGGCAGAATGATAGTGAAAACGATTCTCCAGAATCCCATAACCTCTCCCTTCGTCTAACGTCAATTTTTTACTAAGCTATTCAATAGTTAAGCATAGACGCTTTTCGTCGTTTCGCCAGCAGGCAGCCCCCTCATCTCTGGTAACAAAAATCATTCCCTGCCGTCACGGGCAAAAAAGACCGGGAAAACATTCACTTTTCCCCTCTCCGGCCCGCAGGCCCTGGCAAAGCGCACAGATTGTCAGTTGACCAATCAGGGGGACAGGGCTAAGCCTGGAGGAGTTTCATCACATCGAGTCGTTTTACCAACCGGAGAATATCCATGAGTAAACTTGGGATTAATGGATTTGGTCGTATCGGACGTCTGGTGTTACGTCGTTTATTAGAAGTCGACAGCAGCCTGGAAGTGGTGGCTATCAACGACCTCACTTCGCCAAAGGTGCTGGCCTACCTGTTGAAGCATGATTCAAACTACGGCCCCTTCCCGTGGAGCGTCGACTTTACCGAAGATGCGCTGATCGTCAACGGCAAAACCATTACGGTATATGCCGAAAAAGAGGCGCAGCATATTCCATGGCAGGCGGCAGGCGCCGAGGTGATTGTGGAGTGTACCGGGTTCTACACCTCGGCCGAGAAATCGCAAGCCCATCTCCAGGCCGGCGCGCGCAAAGTGCTGATTTCCGCCCCCGCCGGCGAGATGAAAACCATCGTCTACAACGTCAACGATGACACCCTGACCCCGGATGACACCATCATCTCCGTGGCCTCCTGCACCACCAACTGCCTGGCGCCGATGGCCAAAGTTCTGCAGGATGCCTTCGGCATCACCGTAGGCACCATGACCACCATCCACGCCTATACCGGCACCCAGTCGCTGGTGGACGGGCCGCGCGGAAAAGATCTGCGCGCCTCCAGGGCGGCGGCGGAAAACGTTATCCCGCACACTACCGGCGCGGCAAAAGCCATTGGCCTGGTGATCCCTGCCCTGAGCGGTAAGCTGAAAGGCCATGCCCAGCGCGTACCGACCAAAACCGGCTCAGTGACGGAGCTGGTATCGGTGCTGGAGAAAAAGGTGACTGCGGATGAGGTCAATCAGGCGATGAGGCAGGCGGCTGAGGGCAATGAATCCTTTGGTTACACCGAAGAGGAGATCGTCTCTTCCGATATCATCGGCAGCCATTTCGGTTCGATCTACGATGCTACCCAGCTGGAGATTGTGGAGGCCGGCGGCGTACAGCTGGTGAAAACCGTCGCCTGGTACGATAACGAATACGGCTTTGTCACCCAACTGATCCGCGTGCTGGAGAAATTTGCCCGCTAAGTGAACGGCGGACAGCCTGCACTGTCCGCCGGTTCTGTGTGGAGTGCCTCAGGCCTGCAGATAGACCACCTGGGTCTGCAGGTACTCATTCAGGCCGTGGCGGCCATCTGCGCCGCCGATCCCCGACTTACGCCAGCCGGCGTGGAACCCCTGCATCGCCTCAAAGTTCTCACGGTTGATGTAGGTTTCGCCAAACTTCAGTCCCTTAATCGCTTTCATCGCCACGTTCAGATCGCGGGTATAGATTGAGGAGGTCAGGCCATAATCGCTGTCATTGGCCATCGCCAGCGCCTCATCGAGGGTCGAAAAGGCCACCACCGGCAGCACCGGACCGAAGGTTTCCTCATGGATAATGTCCATCTCCTGACGTACATCCAGCAGCAGGGTCGGCGGATAAAAATAGCCTTTGCCCTCCAGCGGCTGACCGCCCAGCGCCACCCGCGCCCCCTGCGCCACCGCCTTCGCCACTTTGCCCGCCACCTGGTCCCGCGCCGCCGCGTTGATCAGCGGCCCCATCGCGATGTCATCTCGCGTCGCCGGGTCGCCAAACTGGACGGCCTTCATCGCCTCACCGAGTCGGTTGACGAAGCGGTCGTATATTCCCTGCTGAACATAGACCCGCTCGACGCAGTTACACACCTGCCCGGTGTTAATCACCCGCGAGTCCACTACCGCTTTCACCGCCAGCTCCAGATCCGCATCGTCCATTACAATGGCAGGCGCTTTGCCGCCGAGCTCGAGGCACACTTTGGTGATATTTTTCGCCGCAGCGGCCATAATTTTTTCTCCCGCCGCCACGCTGCCGGTCATGCTGACCATCGCCACCTTCGGATTGCCGGCCAGCTCCTGGCCAACGGTTTCTCCGCGGCCAAGCACAAGGTTAAAGACCCCTTTCGGCAACCCAACCTGGTGGACAATCTCGGCAAAGGCGATGGCATTATTGGGCGTAAATTCGCTGGGCTTAATGACGATGGTATTTCCAGTGATCAGGGCCGGCGCCAGCTTGCGGGCGATAAGAAAGAACGGGAAGTTCCACGGCAGGATCCCGGTGGTCACCCCCAGCGCGCGTTTAAAGACAAGGATATTCTCCCCCGGGCGATCGCTCTGCACGATCTCACCTTCGTAACGGCGCGCCCATTCTGCCATATAGTCGAGATAGTCCGCGGTGAACGCAACCTCCACCGCCGCCAGCTGCTGGATCTTGCCGCCTTCAGCGACAATCAGCCCGGCGATCTCGTCGGCACGCTGGCGGATACTGGCGGCAATTTTGCGCAGCCAGCCCGCACGCTCAATGGCCGGCAGCGCTTCCCAGCCGGGCTGGGCGCGCTCGGCGGCGTCAATCGCCAGCCGTGCCTCTTCGGCAGTCCCGTCCGGGATCCGCGACAGCAGCGCTTCGGTCGCCGGGTTAAGCACGTCGATCCAGCCGTCGCCGCGACCGGAAACGAACTGGCCATCAATATACATCGGGTGTTGAACGGGTGCTGTCATGGCTGCTCCTGTGGTGCATTTGTATTTAACAGGTGATTTTTTTGTTAAATATCGGGCGGATAAGCCGCTGTTCGGCAGCACATTGACGCAGTTCTGTGAGCTGATTCATAAAAACGGGCCAAAAATGCCCGCTTGAGGTTACATTTTAATAACACAAATTGCCCGTTTGCGACGAATCTGCCGTAAACGGGCATTTTTCAGCCGAGGGTGCGGGCCTGCAGCGCCCCGGCAAGCTGGGCGTCCTCCCGCAGCTGTCGCCAGGCGTCGAGGATCTCCGGCGGGAAGGTGACATGGCTGATGAAGTCTTTTCCCCGCGGACCGTACCCTTCAGGGGTATCCTGCAGGCGCGGCAGCTCGCCCAGCAGCAGCCCCAGGTAGCGGGTGACCGGCCAGAGCCCCGCTCCGCCGCCCGCGAACCCCAGTTGGCCATCGGTCTGCTCCAGCACCGGCGAGCAGCCTGGAAAGCTCAACCACTGCGGCGGCGTCGTCGCCCCCTGCCAGACGCGGGCGAAGGTAGCCATGGTTCGCCGCTGCATAGTCGGGTCCTGAATGACGATCCCGCGACGATGGGCGAGCCCCCGGCTCTCCAGCGTGGTCCGGGTAAAACGGGCGTTCTCACCGCAGTTGGTTGACTGGTCCTCCACCACCAGCCGCGAATGGGGGATGTGCCAGTAGTCATGAGCAATGTCGGCCAGAATATGCGCTTCCGGGCGGCCATCCACCGGCAACGTACGGTAACGGGGATCCTGGCGCACCGCCTCGTAGAGATAGCCCGTAGAATGTCCCACGCCGCCGCTGATCAGCAGCGGGACCGCCTGCGCCGCCGCCAGACGGCAGGCGGCGTCGATGGTTGGGATCACGGCGTTGCCGGCCAGCACTACCACGTCCACCTGCGGCAGCGCGGGCAGCGTCGCCAGATCGTCCTGCGCCAGCCAGGCGCCGACCTGGTTAGCCGCCGCCAGCGTCGCTGCCGACAGCGGAGGAAATTGTTCTGCCATTCTGTCTCCTTAATCCTCTCTCAGCCGAGCGGAGAGGATGCTTTCGCTATCATAAACGCCGCCTGCCGGGAGGCATAGCGGCGTCGATTTGTAACCATTTTGAAATAACAAGAAACATCTAAAAACAGGCGGGTTGCACCTGAACAACTCACTATGAAAATAACAAAAAACAGCAAAATCAGGTGGAAAATAAAAAATAGCGTCGCGGTTATACCAGTTCAAAGCGCGCCATAATGCCCAGTTTGCCAGCGATAAACTTGCCAATTGTAACCTTCAACCCTAAGTTGCTTAACAATTACACAACCTTTTCACATCAGGTTGCACCCTGCTCGTACAGAGTGACACCTGACCTATCTACCGTGGCGGGAGAACGTTTCGTAATGAGCAATCCACAAGACAACACTGCATCCATTCTGCAGAAAAACAAGAAGGTACTGATCGCGAGCCTGACAGGCAGCGCCATCGAATGGTTCGATTATTTTCTCTATGGCACCGCCGCCGCGCTGGTGTTCAACAAAATCTTCTTTCCGATGGTCGACCCGGTTATCGGCCTGATCCTCTCCTGGCTCTCCTTCTCGCTGACGTTTTTTATCCGCCCCATCGGCGGCGTGATTTTCGCCCATATCGGCGATCGCATCGGCCGCAAGAAGACGCTGGTGCTGACCCTGTCGCTGATGGGGAGCGCCACGGTGGCGATCGGCCTGCTGCCCACCTACGAGATGGTGGGCCTCTGGGCGCCAGCCCTGCTGATTACTCTGCGCATTATTCAGGGCATGGGTATCGGCGGCGAATGGGGCGGCGCGCTGCTGCTGGCCTATGAATACGCGCCGGAAAAGCGGAAAGGCTTTTTCGGCAGCATTCCCCAGGCCGGGGTGACCATCGGCATGTTGATGGCGACATTTATCGTCTCGCTGATGACGCTGTTCGATGAGGCGCAGTTTCTCGCCTGGGGCTGGCGCATACCGTTCCTGCTCAGCTCCGTCCTCGTTTTTCTCGGCCTGTGGATCCGTAAAGATATCGACGAAACGCCTGCCTTTAAGCAGGTGAAAAATTCCGGCCAGGTGGCGAAGGCCCCGCTGCGCGATACGCTCAAGCACCACTGGCGGGAAGTGCTGATCGCCGCCGGCCTGAAAGTGGTGGAGACCGCCCCCTTCTATATCTTCTCCACCTTTGTAGTCAGCTACGCCACCACCACCCTGAGCTATCAGAAGTCGCAGGCGCTGGAATCCGTGACCCTGGGCGCGCTGGTGGCCACCGTGATGATCCCGCTGATGGGGCTGCTGTCAGACAAGGTGGGTCGGCAAAAGATGTACACCCTGAGCGTGGTGCTGCTGGGGCTGTTTATCGTCCCGTGGTTCCTGCTGCTCGACACCGGTACCGGCTGGGGCATCATGCTGGCGACGATCGTTGCCTTCGGCATCCTGTGGGCGCCGGTAACCGCGGTGCTCGGCACCCTGTGCTCTGAGATTTTCAGCGCCAATGTGCGCTATACCGGGATCACCCTCGGCTACCAGCTGGGCGCCGCGCTGGCCGGGGGCACCGCGCCGCTTATCGCCACCGGTCTGCTGGCGAAATATGACGGTGACTGGCGGCCAGTGGCCATTTATCTGGGCATTACGGTGGCGATTTCGCTGCTGGCGATATTCTGCGCCAGCCGGATGAAGTCCGCGCTGGGAACGGCCCCCTCCCGGGCGGAAAGCGCCTGACCGCCGCCCGCCAGGGCTACTACGGCGCCGACTATCCCGCCCGGCGGCGCTGCGCGTGCGCGGGCCTGGGGAGAGATCGCGCGGCGGGGGAAACCGCTTATCTCAGGTCCGTAAGCATGTAGGCCCGGTAAGGCGCCAGCCGCCACCGGGCAGAAACAGGCGTCAAGTCTTCCCCCCTGCTTAGCCGGCCGCCAGGACCGGCGGGTGTCAGGCGCTCTGGTTGTCCAGCTGAAGCTGCCCCTCGCGCCGCTGCTTCAGCTTCCAGAAGCCCCACAGCGCGATAAACCACAGCGGAGAAGCCAACAGCGCCAGCAGCGTGTCCGGGTCAAAGATCATGATGAAGATAGCGAACGCGAAGAACAGCAGGCTCACCCAGCTCATCACCACCCCGGCGGGCATCTTAAAGATCGACCCGGCATGCAGGTCCGGACGCTGACGGCGGTAAACCAGATAGGCCACGAGGATCATCCCCCAGCTGAACACCACCATAATCGCCGCCAGGGTCGAGACGATGGTGAACAGGGTCATCACGTTCGGCACCAGAAACAGCAACAGCGTGCCGATCAGCATGCAGAAGCAGGAGAACAGCAGGCTGCGCACCGGAATGCGGGTACTGCGCGACAGGATACGAAACTGCCAGTGCGCATGCTTCTCCACCGACAGGCCGTACAGCATGCGGGTGCTGGAGAAGACCCCGCTGTTGGCCGAGGACATCGCCGAGGTCAGCGCCACAAAGTTAATCACCGCCGCGGCGGCAGGCAGCCCGGCCTTAGCGAACAGCGTCACGAAGGGGCTGGTCTCCGCCGACACCCCCGGCCACGAGGCGACAGCGATGATCACCACCATCGACAGCAGATAGAAGATGATAATCCGCAGCGGCAGAGCATTGATCGCCTTGGGCAAAATGCGCTGCGGATCGCGGGTCTCCGCCGTCATGGTGCCCAGCAGCTCAATGCCGGTAAAGGAGAAGATCGCTATCTGGAAGCCGGCGAAAAAGCCGGTGATGCCGTGGGGCATAAAGGCCGTCGGGTCGGTGAGATGGCTGAGGGAGGCCGTCACGCCGTCCGGGGAGGTCCAGCCGGTGGCAATCATCCAGCCGCCGGTGCCGATCAGGGCGATAATGGTGATCACCTTGATCAGGGCGAACCAGAACTCCGCCTCGCCGAACATTTTCACCGACAGCAGGTTAAGCAGGAACAGAATCGCCAGCATGCTGAGGGCCGGCATCCACGCCGACAGTTCCGGGAACCAGTACTGCATATAGCTCCCGCAGACCACTACGTCGGCGATACAGGTCACCACCCAGCTTAGCCAGTAGGTCCAGCCGAGGTAAAAGCTGGCCTGCGGCCCGAGATACTCGCCGACAAAGTCGGCAAACGAGCGGTAGTCATGGCGGGTGAGCAGCAGCTCGCCCATCGCCCGCATCACCATATAGGTAAAGAACCCGACCAGCACATAGATAACCAGGATCGAGGTGCCGGCGACGGCGATGTTGCGCCCCGCCCCCATAAACAGTCCGGTGCCGATGGCGCCGCCGAGGGCAATCATCTGGATATGGCGGGCGCTGAGCCCGCGCTTAAGCTGTGACGCGCCTTCACCTCCGGCGGCAGGTGACGCCTGATGTTGATGTTCAGTCATGGTGTTTCCTCAGGCTGGTTGCGGGAGACGAAGGTCAGCGGCGCGGAGCAACAGCCCGGCGCGCTGGCCGGTGGCGACCCCGGCGTTGGGAAAGAGGATATAGGGGGCCCGGGCCTGCACCACCCAACGTTTCTCTGCCTGGCGGGCGATCTCATACCCTGCCGGGAGCGCGGTGAAGTTTTCAACGTCTGCCGCGAGATTAAGCGTAAATTCCCCCTCGCGCTTGATGATGCTCTCCTCGACCAGGAAGTAGTCCACCGGCGCTTTGTCGCGCGGCGGCAGCGGCGCATCAGCGATCCAGGCCCGGATCGCCGCGTCGGCGGCGGCGAACAGGCTGAGATCGTTGGCGCCGAACGGCATCACTTTCCCCAGCTCCAGGGTGGCGCTTTGCGCGGCGAACTTTTCGCAGGTGAAATGGGTGAAGGTGCCGCCCGCTTCGGTATGGCGCACGACGGCGTCCATCCCGCTGGCCTGCAGCAGCTGATAGAAATCGGGCGAAAAATCCCCGGCGTGGGCCGGGAGCAGCGCAAACTGGCGATACAGCGATCCGCGAATGGCGGTGTGCATATCGAGATGACCACGGTTGACCGGCCCCGCCGCATCGGCGGCGCGATAAAAAGCCTGCACCGCCTGCTCCAGCGCAAAAGCCCGCCGCGACTCATTTCCCGGGGTGACCGCCAGATGGCGGCCGCCGAACAGGCGATTCAGGTCGTTATGCAGATAGCGGCGCGCGGCGCGGATCGCCGGCAGATTACCAAAGACGATCAGCAGCGCCTGCGTGAGCGGCTGCCGCCCCTGGCTCAGATCGTGGGTTAGCTGCAGCAGCAGTTCAATCGGCGCGGTCTCATTGCCATGCACGCCGGCGGAGAGGATCGTCGCCTGGCGCCACGGCGCCGTCGGCAGCAGCTGTAAAATGCCCTCGCCCAGCCAGCGGGCCTCGATGCCCGCCGGAAAGGTCCACGCCTGCAGGCGGCAGTGCAGTAAATCGTTAACCAGGTGCTCCATCTGCCGCTCCTTAACGCTGAAAATCATAGACCGCGCCCAGGCGCAGGATCTGCGTCAGCTCATCCAGCGCCTGATAAACCTCGCGCAGCAGCTGCGGGTCCGCCAGATCGCGGGCATGCAGCCGGTCGCGATAGTGTTTTTCCACCCATGCCGTCAGCTGCTGATAACGTTCGTCGTTCATCAGGCTATGGGCGTTGACCGCCTGGCGCTCCGCCTCGTTGAGCACCACCCGCAGCCGCAGACAGGCCGGGCCGCCGCCGTTGCGCATGCTTTCCCGCAGGTCAAAGACCGCCACTTCATCGATCGGCGATGCGCTATCGGCGGCGAGATCGCTGAGATAGCGCCAGACGTTTTCCCGCTGGCGGCACTCCTCCGGCACCACGATCAGCATCTTGCCGTCTGGTTTGCTCAGCAGCTGGCTGTTGAACAGGTATGAGGCTACGGCGTCGTCGAGCGAAACCCGCTCGTCCGGCACTTCCACGCTGGTGAACGGGATATCCAGACTGTCGCTTTTAGCCCGCAGCGTGGCCAGCACTGTCGCCTGATCGACAAACGCCTGCTGATGGTGGAACAGCACATGGCGATTGCTGACCGCGATGACGTCGTTATGAAACACGCCGCGATCGATAGCCTGCGGCGCCTGCTGGGCAAACACCGTGTAGCGCGGATCCAGCTGATGCAGGCGGGCCACCGCTTCGCTGGCCTCGAGGGTCTGCCGCGCCGGATACTTCACCGGGGCGATACCGCCGCTGGCGCGTCGACCATAGACGAAAAACTGCACCCCCTGCCGGTCATATTCCCGGCAGAAGCGGTTATGGTTGGCCGCCCCTTCATCGCCGAGGTCGCCATGCTGCGGCAGCGCCGCATGGTGGGCAAAGTAGCGCGGATCGGCGAACGTGGCGCCCAGGATCGCCGAGGTGGTGGGCGCCTCCTGCATACGGTGCAGCTTATTGTTCAGGTTGGCGACGGTGAAATGGACTTTGCCATCGGCGCTGTCCGCCGACGGTGAGACAGTCGCCGCGTTGGCGGTCCACATCGACGAGGCGGAGCTGAAGGCGGAGAGCAGCTGCGGCGCCGCGTGGGCCGCCTGCCGGATAACCTGCTCATCGCTGCCCTGGAAACCCACTTCGCGCAGCAGACGCAGATTCGGCCGCGGCTGCGGCGGCAGAATGCCCTGCACGAAGCCGCGATCGGCCAGGGCTTTCATTTTATACAGCCCCTGCAGCGCCGCCTTTTTAGGGTTAGAGAGACCATCGCGGTTATTTTGCGAGGCTTCATTGCCGACGGAGAGTCCGGCGTAGTGGTGCGTCGGGCCGACCAGGCCATCAAAGTTTGCTTCAAAACCAGACATATGTCCTCACAGGATCCGTTATCAGAATGGCAGGCCCGGCGATACCGTCGCCGGAAGCGTCAGCGTATCGCTGACCAGAGAGGCCATCGGCCAGGCACAGTAGTCGGCGGCATACCACGCTGCCGCGCGATGGTTGCCGGAGGCGCCCACCCCGCCAAACGGCGCTTTACTCGATGCGCCGGTCAGCGGCTTGTTCCAGTTGACGATCCCGGCTCGCGCCTCGTCCGCCAGCTGATCAAACTGCGCCGCATCGCTGGAGATCAGCCCGACGGCCAGGCCATAGCGGGTCTGATTGGCGAGGCGAATCGCCTCCGGGAAGCCGTCGTAACGGATAATCGTCAGCAGCGGGCCAAAGTACTCTTCATCCGGCACCTCAATACCGGTGACGTCGACGATCCCCGGGGTCAGCACCGTGGAGCGCGGGTCAGGCTGGCGCATGCGCAGCAGCACCTTGCCGCCGAGCCCCTCCAGTTTTTGCTGCGCCGCCAGCATGTTCTGCGCAGCGTCGAGAGAGATCACCCCGCCCATAAACGGCGCCGGCTGATCATCCCACTTGCCGGCGCGGATCTGCGCGCTGGCCTCTACCAGCCGCTGCAGCAGCGCATCCCCCTGCTCGCCGCGCGGCACGATCAGCCGGCGCGCGCAGGTGCAGCGCTGCCCGGCAGAGATAAACGCCGACTGGATAATCACATGCAGCGCCGCATCGATATCGGCCACGTCGGCGACGATCAGTGCGTTGTTGCCGCCCATCTCGAGGGCCAGCATCTTCTCCGGCTGGCCGCCGAAGTAGCGATGGAAGTGGAAACCGGCCGCCGCGCTGCCGGTGAACAGCACGCCGTCGATATCACGATTTTCCAGCAGCGCCTGGCCGGTGGCTTTTCCGCCCTGCAGCAGGTTGATCGCCCCGTCGGGGATGCCCGCCTGCTGCCACAGCTGGACGGTCATTTCAGCGGTAGCCGGCGTCAGCTCGCTGGGTTTAAACACAATGGTGTTCCCGGCGATCAGCGCCGGAATGATATGTCCGTTGGGCAGGTGGCCCGGGAAGTTGTAGGGGCCAAAGACCGCCATCACGCCGTGCGGTTTGTGGCGCAGCAGCGCTTTACCGTCGGGCAGCGTCGACTCATGAAAGCCCGTCCGCTGGTGATAGGCCTCGATGGAGATCGCAGCCTTGCCGATCATCGCCTGCACTTCGGTGCGGGTCTCCCACAGCGGCTTGCTGGTCTCGCGGGAAATCAGGGTCGCCAGCGCCTCTTTATGCGTCTCCAGCAGCGCGGCAAAACGCTGTACGACGTCAATACGCTCGGCCAGCGGCCGGTGCGACCAGGGATAAAACGCCGCGCGCGCCGCGGCGCAGGCCGCCTGGACGTCGTCAGCCCCCGCGCTGGCCGCCTGCCACAGCAGCGACTGATCCTCCGGGGCCAGTTTGCTCATCGTTGCGCCGCTGCCTGGCAGCCACTGCCCGGCTATAAACTGTGCTTTTACCGCCATGATCTGTTGTCCTCTGGATTCAGGGTTACCGTAAAAACGCGGTCGGTTTCACTGACCTGCAGCGCGTCCAGCGCGGCGCTGTCAAGCGAGACCTGCTCTTCGTGGGCCACCAGCAGCGCCCGAAAGTTGTCGAATTGACCGTTGGCGACGAGGGTCGGCGCCGGCAGGTCGCCCATCAGCTGCCGGACAGGCAGGCGCTGGCTGTCGCGCACGGCGCGGATCTGATCGGTGTCCGCCTCCAGCACCGGACCGGCATCGAAAATATCCACCGAGCCGCGCCAGCTGAAACCCTCTTTCTCGAGGATCGCCCGCGCCGGGGCGGTATTGGGATGCACCTGACCGATGACCCCGCGGGCCGCTTCCGGCAGCAGTGAGATATAGATCGGGTACGCCGGCATCAGTTCGGCAATAAAGGTTTTCATGCCGGTGCCGGTCAGCCGGTCGGCATCGGCGAACGGGATGTCGAAGAAATGATGGCCCAGCGCATCCCAGAACGGCGACTGTCCCTGCTCATCGCTGCAGCCGCGCAGTTCGGCAAACAGGTGCGGGGAGAACCACTCGCGAAAGGCGGCGATAAATAAAAAGCGCGCCTTGGAGAGCAGCAGACCATTGCGGTTGCGCTGATACGCCGGGTCGAGAAACAGCGTACATAGCTCACTATGCCCGGTGTGGTCATAGCTGAGATTAAGCAGCTCCTGGGGCTTATAGACTCCCAGCGCTTTCGAGGCGCGCACCGTTTTCTGAATGCGAAAATTGTAAAACGGCTCGTCCAGGCCCACTGCGACCTCAATGGCGCTCACCCCCACCACCCGCGCCAGCGCGGTGTCCTCCAGCACAAACAGGAAACCCTGCTGGCTGCGCGGCAGTTCGCCGGCGAAGGTCTCGATACTGCGCCGGATCCGGGCCGCCAGGCGCCCGACGTCATGCGGTAAAGAGGTCATGCCGACCCCCGCCCGCGCGGCGAGGCGGACGATGTCGTCGAGATCGTTTTCCCGTACGGGACGAAATAGCATCACAGGCCGTCCTCCCGGTTAGCGGGTTAAGCGGGCAACGGCGCGATCAAGGCGCACGAAGGCTTCCGCAATATCCGCCAGCGGGATATTGAGCGCCGGCGCGAAGCGCAGCACGTCCGGGCCGGCAATCAGGGCGATCAGCCCCTCTTCCGCCGCCAGGTTGGTCAACGTTTTGGCCTTGCCGCGCAGCGGCCCCGCCAGCTCAGCGCCGATCAGCAGACCGGTGCCGCGCACGGCGCTAAACGCATCGTAACGGGCAGAGATCGCATTCAACTGGTCAACGATCAGCGCATGGCGCTCGCCAACGCCCGCCAGCAGCGGCGCATCGAGATGGGCCAGCACGGCGTTAGCGACGGTTGCCGCCAGCGGGTTGCCGCCGAAGGTAGTGCCATGGGTGCCTGGCTGGAAGACCTGCGCCCAGGCCTCTTTCGCCAGCATCGCGCCGATCGGGAAGCCGCCCCCCAGCCCTTTGGCGCTGGTGAGAATGTCCGGGACGACGTTGTAATGCTGGTAGGCGTAGAGATGGCCGGTACGCCCGGCGCCGGTCTGCACTTCATCGAATATCAGGGTGGCATGATGGCGATCGCAGAGGGTACGCAGCGCCTGCAGGAACGCCGGGTCCGCCGGGATCACCCCGCCTTCGCCGATAATCGGCTCGACGATCACCGCGCAGGTGCGCGAGGAGATCGCCGCGGTGACCGCCTCGATATCGTTATAGGGCAGATGGGTAATGCCCTGCGGCAGCGGAGCATAATCGCTGGAATATTTCGGCTGGCCGCCAACGGAGACGGTGAACAGCGTGCGGCCGTGGAAGGCGTGGTTGAAGGCGATGATTTCGCTTTTTTCACCGCCAAACTTATCGTGGGCATATTTCCGCGCCAGCTTAAGGGCCGCCTCGTTGGCTTCGGCGCCGGAGTTGCAGAAAAACACCTTGTCGGCAAAGGTCGACTGCACGAGGGTTTTCGCCAGCTGCAGCACCGGCTCGTTGGTATAGCCATTGCCGATATGCCACAGTTTCGCCAGTTGATCCTGCAGGGCCTGAGCCAGCGCCGGGTGAGCATGGCCCAGGGCGTTCACTGCGATGCCGCCCGCCATATCGATATACTCTTTCCCCTGCTGGTCCCAGACGCGGGAGCCCGCCGCTCTGACCGGAATAAACGGCGCGGGGGCAAAACAGGGAACCAGGTAAGCGTCAAAATCTTCGCGAGTCATACTGCCTGACATAATTTATCTCCGGAACGTAAGACGACGGAAAACGCTCCCGTCGCGTTGGACAATCGACATTAACCCTGCCCCTCGGCTTATTTTGGGCACGAGCGCGCCCGCTGCGATGGTAAAAATATTCACCACAGAAAAATAAAGCCCTATTCTTTTTACGGGTAATTGTTAATTCATGGTTAATGCCATGTTGTTGTGTGGGCTAATGCTGGCCTGTGAACAACAAGATTGTCAATACGGAAAAAAGCAATTTATTCACTTTTTGAAGATCATCAAGATAATGAAAAACATAGAAAAAATATTTTCTTATGCACTTAAGTGAATAAAAAGTGAATTAAAATGCACAGCTTGCGGGTGGTTGACGTGCGTAGTTATTCACTTAAAAAATAAAAAATCTAACAAAAATTTAAAAATCGGAATTGCCGTCAAATACCGCTTTATAAAATTGGTGATACCATTCATTGCACAGAGTTTACTGCTGTAGCTATTCCACGGTTTTACACGACATAAATAACACTGAGAAACAGGACTCTTATGGAAAAGTTATCTTACGCATCTGAAAGTAGTACATCTCCATGGACCACCTACCTGCGCCAGATCGACCGCGTCGCGCCTTATCTCGGCGATCTTGCCTACTGGGTGGAAACCCTGCGCCATCCGAAGCGCGCGCTGATCGTCGACATTCCTGTGCAAATGGACGACGGCACCATCCGCCACTTCGAGGGCTATCGCGTTCAGCACAATCTGTCGCGCGGACCGGGTAAAGGTGGTGTTCGCTACCATCCGGATGTCGATCTTAACGAAGTCATGGCACTTTCTGCCTGGATGACCATTAAGTGCGCCGCGGTCAATATTCCTTACGGCGGGGCCAAAGGCGGCATCCGCGTCGACCCCTTCTCCTTGTCGGAAGGTGAACTGGAGCGTCTGACCCGCCGTTACACCAGCGAAATCGGCATTATTATCGGGCCGCAGAAAGATATTCCGGCGCCGGACGTCGGCACCAATGGCAAAGTGATGGCATGGATGATGGACACCTACTCCATGAACCATGGCACCACCATCACCGGCGTGGTCACCGGCAAACCGATCCACCTCGGCGGCTCCCTCGGTCGTGAAAAAGCCACCGGACGCGGCGTGTTTGTCACCGGCCGGGAAGTTGCCCGTCGCGCCGGTATCGAAATTGAAGGCGCCAAAGTGGCGCTGCAGGGCTTTGGTAACGTCGGTAGCGAAGCGGCCCGCCTGTTCGCCGGCGTCGGCGCTCGTATCGTGGTTATTCAGGATCATACCGCGACCCTGTATAACGAAGGCGGAATCGATATGGCCGCCCTCACCGCCTGGCAGGCGGAGAAAAAGCAGATTGCCGGTTTCCCGGGCGCCCAGGAGATCGATAAAGACGCCTTCTGGACCACTCCGATGGACATCCTGATCCCGGCGGCGCTGGAAGGGCAAATCACCCGCGAGCGCGCGGAGAAGCTGACCTGCAAACTGGTGCTGGAAGGGGCCAACGGCCCAACCTATCCGGAAGCGGACGACGTGCTGGCCGAGCGCGGCGTGATCGTGGTGCCGGACGTTATCTGCAACGCCGGCGGGGTGACCGTCAGCTACTTTGAGTGGGTACAGGACATGGCCAGCTTCTTCTGGAGCGAAGAGGAGATCAACGCCAAGATGGACCGCATTATGACCGACGCTATCGTGCACGTCTGGGATAAAGCCGCCGAGAAAGAGTGTACGCTGCGCACCGCCGCCTATATCGTGGCCTGCGAGCGCATCCTGATGGCGCGTAAAGACCGCGGCATCTACCCGGGCTGATCCCCATCAGCAACCGCATCAGGGGTGGCCTTGCGCCGCCCCTTTTTTTCTTTGCCGCGCCGTTAACCGCCGAGGATGTGCGCTATCTGACGAGGAGTTGTTCGGCAAAGGTGACAACGTCACGCAAGTAATAACCATCCGCTGCCCGTAGGGGATTATTTTTCGATTAAATCAAAATCGCCCTGGGTATAGCGTAAGCCAGTGACGTTGTCGGCAGTGAAAATATGTTCGATGGTGAGGATGTCCTCCGCCGCGAGGGTAATATTCGCGGCGCCGGCATTGTCGCGCAGGTGAGCAATTTTCCTCGCCCCCGGGATAGGCACGATATCCTCGCCTTTGCTCATCACCCAGGCAAGGGCAATCTGCGCAAGGGTCGCGTCATAGCGGGTGGCCACCTGCTGAAGGCGCTCAAGCAGCAGCTGGTTTTTGCGCATGGTTTCGGCCTGGAAGCGCGGCAGATGGCGGCGGAAATCATCCGCTGCCAAAACGCCGGGATCGGTAATTGTCCCCGTCAGGAAGCCGCGGCCAAGCGGGCTGTATGGCACAAAGCCGACCCCCAGCTCGCGGCAGGTGTGGAGAATACCGGCCTCCGGCTCGCGGCTCCATAGCGAATATTCCGTCTGCACGGCAGCGATCGGATGTACCTTGCAGGCCCGGCGCAGCGTCTGAGCAGATATTTCCGACAGACCGATATGGCGAATTTTACCCTCTTTAACCAGATCGGCCATAGTGCCCACCACCTCTTCCACCGGTACCGCGGGATCGACGCGGTGCTGATAGAGCAGATCGATGGTCTCGACATTCAGTCGCTTCAGCGACCCTTCCACTGATTCGCGAATATGTGCCGGACGGCTGTCAACGCCGGCCATCCGCTCCAGACCCTGGCCGGTCGGCAAAATACGAAATCCAAATTTGGAGGCAATCTGCACCTTATCGCGAAAACCTTTAATCGCTTTTCCGACCAGAACTTCATTATCGAAAGGACCATATACTTCGGCGGTATCCAGGAAGGTCACGCCCATGTCCATGGCGGCATGGATCGTATTTATCGCCTGCGACGTTTCAGCGCCGCCATAGGCAAAACTCATCCCCATACATCCGAGACCTAATGCGGAAACCTGAAACTTCTCTTTTCCAAGATAACGTGTTTTCATCTTATTTTCCTTAATTGCTGAATGGCATTAAATATATACTTCCCTTTCATATTGATAACAATTAATCTATTCCGAACGCGGTGTTAGCTGGAAATTAACAATGAAAACTTTGCCCGATCTGCAACAAATAGAAATATTAATACTCATAGTGAAACATGGCAGTTTTCGTCAGGCCGCTAAAGCCTTAAACCTTTCCCCACCGGCCCTTACCGTCGCTATTAATCATCTGGAAGAAAAGTTAGGCGTGCGCCTGCTAAATCGCTCAACGCGCAGTTTGTCATTAACCGCAGTGGGTGAGGAATTTCTTAATAATATAACGCCGGTGGTCAATGATTATCGCCGGGTGGTGGACAGTCTGAATTATCACCGTCTGACTCCGGAAGGCGTGGTGAAAGTTAATTTACCGCGCATTGTTATTGACCTGTTTTTTCAAGACTATTTTATCGCCTTTAAAAACGCCTGTCCCAATGTGACGCTCGAACTGTATGCCACCGATCGGAAAGTCAATATTATCGAGTCCGGTTTTGACGCCGGCATTCGCTATTCGCAGGATGTGCCCAAAGAGATGATTGCCATCCCCTTTGGCGAGAAACTATCGCTGATCCCGGTGGCCAGCCCGGACTATATACGCGAAGCCGGAGAGCCCGACACCCCGCAGTCATTAGTTAATTTCCGCTGCATTAACCGCTGTTTTCCTGGTGGTGAGAAGTACCGCTGGGAGTTTATTGGCCCCAGCGGCGAGCTTAGCGAGGTCGCGGTTAAAGGCGATCTGGTCGTCGATGCCGATAGCGCAATGATCCAGGCCGCGGAGAGCGGATTAGGCATCGCCTTTGTCTATCAGTCGCTGGTGACGCAGCAGCTGAGCGCCGGCAGCCTGGTCCATTTGTTACCCGACTACCGCTATCCTGCCGACCATTTCTGCGTCTACTACCCAAGCCGGAAACATATTCCCGCCCCCCTGCGGGCCTTTATCGCCTGGGTGATGGCGCAGAATAAAAATATCCTCGGTCAGCAGACCGCACGACACGGATCGCGGCCGGAAGATTAACTACAATTAACGTACATACCGTTAACCAATTTCTATCCTTCATCTTGAACTCCGGCGGTTATCCGGCATAAAATCGTTAGAGCTCTAACGATATTGACAGACGACCTATGGACAATCGACAGCTTACCTTCTCCCATCTTTTATACCTCACCGCGCACCACTGGCGGCTGGCGGTCAATCGTCGGCTGAAAAATCTCGGTCTCAGCCAGGCCAGCTGGGTGGCGGTAGCGTCCATCGCCCGCCACCAGCAGCCGCTGTCGCAAAGCGAACTGGCGCAGGAGCTGGGGGTGGAGAGCCCGACCATTGTGCCGTTGATCCATCGTCTGGTCGCCCTCGGACTGGTTGAGCGCATCACCACCGCCAGCGACAAACGTAAGCGACTGCTGGTGGTCACCGACAAAGGGAAGGCCCTCTATGAACAGGTCAAAACGGTGGCTGACGATCTGCGCGAAGAGATCCTGACGGCGATTACCCCACAGGAGCAGGAGCAAACCCAGCGGGTGCTGGAAAAGCTGTTGCGCGAAGTGGAGAAGAAATAATGCCCCGTCGCCAGGATAACCCCTACGCCCCGCATGACTGGGCGCCGCATGAAAAACCGGCTCTGCTCGGTTCGCCGTCGACGCCGCTGCACAGTCCGGCGAAACGCCTTGCCTACGGCGTGGTCGGTCTGCTGGTATGTCTCACCGGCGCGCTGGGCAACGCAGTGGTCACCGCCAACCTGCAGCTGCTGCAGGGTACCTTCGCCGCCTGGTCGACAGAAATCGCCTGGCTGCCGGCGGTATACGTGATGACCAACGTCTCCATCAACCTGCTGCTGGTGAAATTCCGCCAGCAGTTTGGCCTGCGCGCTTTCACCGAAGGCTTTCTGGTGCTCTATGTGCTGGTCACCTTTTTCCACCTCTTCGTCAACGATCTCAGCTCAGCGATGATGGTTCGCGCCGCCCATGGCATGGTGGCCGCGGCGCTCAGCTCGCTGGGGATTTACTACCAGGTACAGGCCTGGCCTGCGCGCCATCGCCTGAAAGGGCTGACTATCGGCATCACCGGCTCGTCGCTGGCCATTCCCCTGGCGCGCCTCTTTTCCACCGAACTGCTGCAGACCGATGAATGGCGCGGTCTCTACTTCTTTGAGCTGGGCCTGGCGCTGGTGTCGCTGGCCTGCGTCATCGCGCTAAAACTGCCGCCAAGCGATCGTAAAAAAGTGTTCGAAAAAAAGGATTTCATTACCTTCTTTCTGCTGGCGCCCGGCATGGCGCTGGTGTGCGCCGTGCTGTCGCTGGGGCGGCTCGAGTGGTGGTTTGAAGCGCCGTGGATCGGCTGGGCGCTGGCGGCGGCGGTAATACTGATCGTCGCTGCGATTACCTTCGAGCATAACCGCAGCAACCCCCTGCTCAATACCAAATGGCTCTCCAGCGGCAGCATCGTGCGTCTGGGCATGATTATGCTGTTGATCCGCATCGTGCTGGCGGAGCAGAACACCGGGGTCATCGGCTGGCTGCAGTACGTTGGCCTGCAAAACGAACAGATGACTAACCTCGCGTGGTCGATTTTCGCCGGTATTCTGTGCGGGATCATTGCCAGCTGTCTGACGCTCAACCCGCAGAAGCTCTACTGGCCGACCGCCACCGCGCTGGCGCTGATCATGATAGCCTCGCTGCTCGACAGCCAGTCCAACGCCCTCACCCGTCCGGAACAATTAATGTTCAGCCAGTTTTTACTCGGCTTCGGCAGCGCCTTCTTTCTGGCCCCGGCGATGCTCGCCGGGATTGGCGGCGTGTTTGCCGACCCGCGCAACCTGGTCAGCTTCTCGGTGCTGTTCGGCATGAGCCAGAACATTGGCGGGCTGCTCGGCTCGGCGATCCTCGGCACCTTCCAGACCTGGCGTGAGAAATTCCACTCCAGCCAGCTGGCGGACCAGATAACCACCCTTAACCCGCTGATCGTCGAGCGGCTGCAGCAGTACAGCCAGATGTATCAGAGCCAGATTGGCGACAGTACGCTGCTCAACGTTCAGGCCACCACCCTGCTGCAAAACGCCGCGACGCTGCAGGCCAATATTCTCGCCTGGAATGATACCTATCTGCTGACGGCGGCGATCTCCGCCGGGACACTAGTGTGGGTTTTCTGGCGCTTAATTCGCTTACGACTGACTGCCCGTATCGCGTTGCAACGCGCTACCGGCAGCAAATAATTATCATCATTTCATCTCTGGAGTCGTTATGAGTCAGCAGGATGCGGCCAAACAACAGGCCAACACCCGGAATAATATTCGCGTGGTTTCCATTTTTACCGCCGCGGCGATAGGCCTCGTCGGCGTGCTGGTGATCCTCTACGCCTGGCAACTGCCGCCGTTCACTCGTCATAGCCAGTTTACCGACAACGCCTATGTGCGCGGGCAGACCACCTTTATTAGCCCGCAGGTCAACGGCTATATCACCGCCGTCAACGTCAAAGATTTCGCGATTGTCCAGCCGGGCGAGGTGCTGTTCCAGATAGACGATCGCATCTATAAACAGCGGGTGCATCAGGCCCAGGCTACCCTGGCGATGAAAGAGGCCGCGCTGCGCAATAACCTGCAACAGCGCAAAAGCGCCGAGGCGACGATCGCCAAGAATGAAGCCGCGCTGCAAAACGCCCGCGCGCAGAATCTGAAAATCCAGGCCGATTTAAAACGCATCCAGCAGTTAACCGCCGACGGTTCGCTGTCGATCCGCGAACGTGATTCGGCGCGGGCCAGCGCGGCGCAAGGGGCGGCGGATATTGAGCAGGCGAAAGCGGCGCTGGAGATGTCGCGCCAGGACCGTGAATCGACCATCGTCAATCGCGATTCGCTGGAGGCCGACGTGGCCAGCGCCAAAGCGGCGCTTGAGCTGGCGCAGATCGACCTGCAGAATACCCAGATTATCGCCCCCACCGGCGGCCAGCTGGGGCAGATCTCGGTGCGTCTTGGCGCCTATGTCAGCGCCGGAACCCATCTGACCTCGCTGGTTCCGCCGCAGCACTGGGTGATTGCCAACCTCAAAGAGACCCAGTTGGCCGAAGTACGCGTTGGCCAGCCGGTCACCTTCACCGTAGACGCGCTCAACGGCGAGACCTTCCACGGCAAGGTGCAGAGTATCTCCCCGGCGACCGGGGTGGAGTTCAGCGCCATCTCTCCGGACAACGCCACCGGCAATTTCGTCAAGATCGCCCAGCGCATCCCGGTGCGTATTACGGTCAACGACGGGCAAAACAAAAGCGAACGCCTGCGGCCGGGGATGTCGGTGCAGGTGACTATTGATACCCGTGCGGAGAAACAACCATGATCCGCCCGGTCGCCCTTGCTATCGTTCTGGCGCTGGTCGGCTGTCAATCCGCCGATGTGCAGCGCGCGCAGCCGACCCTGACCATTCCTGCCGCCTGGCGGGCCGACGTTGGCCCGGCCAGCCCGGTGGAGGGCGTATGGTGGCGCAATTTTCATGACAGTACCCTCAATCAGTATGTCGACCAGGCGCTGCGCTATAACAGCGATGTGCTGATCGCCCGCGAGCGGGTGAATGAGTATCAGGCGCGCGCTTACGCCGCCGACAGCAGCCTGTTTCCGTCACTGGACGCCAGCCTCACCGGCACCCGCGCCCGGACGCAGTCCGCCGCCACCGGCCTGCCGATCCACAGCACACTGTATAAGGGTGGCCTGACCGCCAGCTATGATGTCGATATCTGGGGAGCGAACCGCAGCGCGGCCAACGCCGCCGGGGCCAGCCTTGAGGCGCAGAAAGCCGCCGCCGCCGCCGCCAATTTGAGCGTCGCCAGCTCGGTGGCCGTTGGCTACGTCACGCTGCTGTCGCTGGATGAGCAGCTGCGGGTGACCCAGCAGACGCTAACATCAAGGGAAGACGCGTGGCGCCTGGCCAAACGTCAGTTTGAAACCGGGTATACTTCACGCCTTGAGCTAATGCAGGCGGATTCGGAGCTGCGGTCAACGCGGGCGCAGATCCCGCCGCTACAGCACCAGATTGCGCAGCAGGAAAATGCGCTCAGCGTGCTGCTCGGCGATAACCCTGGCGCGGTAAAACGCGGCGAGTTCGCCCAGCTTACCCCGCTGCGTCTGCCGTCGCAGCTGCCGTCCACCTTGCTCAACCGCCGTCCGGACATCGCTCAGGCCGAGCGCCAGCTGGTGGCCGCCGACGCCACGCTGGCCTCGTCGCAGGCGCAGCTGCTGCCCTCTATTAACCTGACCGCTACCGGCAGCCTGCAGGACCGGACGCTGCCGGATCTGCTGGACAACCCGCTGCGGCTGTGGAGTCTTGGCGGCAGTATTCTGGCGCCGCTGCTAAACCGTCAGGCGTTAAATGCCCAGGTGGACGTCTCCATGGCCCAGCGCAACCAGGCGCTCTATAGCTATGAGAAAACGGTGCGCAGCGCGTTCAAAGAGGTTAATGACAGCCTGGACGCCATCAGTCGCTATGGCGAACAGTTAACCGAGCTTCAGGAACAAGAGACCGTTGCCCAGGAAACCTTACGTATTGCACAAAACCGCTACCGTAACGGCTACTCTTCTTATCTGGATGTGCTTGATGCCCAGCGAACGCTGTTCTCCACCCAGCTTAGCGTGGTGCAGGTGAAGAACAACCTGCTGCTGGCGCAGATCGATCTGTACCGGGCGCTGGGAGGCGGCTGGTCTGACTCATCAGGGAGCTAAATGGGGAAGCGTCATATGCAACAACAGTGGTCGGCAGTAGACAATTATTTGATTAAGGCCTTAATTCCCGGCGATCCTGTACTCGATCGGGTACTGGAAAACAACCATCGTGCCGGGCTCCCGGCACACGATGTCGCCGCCAATCAGGGTCAGTTTCTCGCCCTGCTGGTACGGCTAACCCAGGCTAAGCGGATACTGGAGATCGGCACCCTCGGCGGCTATAGCACCATCTGGATGGCGCGCGAGCTTCCTGCAGACGGCCAACTCCTCACCCTGGAGGCCGACGCGCATCATGCCCAGGTGGCGCGCGAGAATCTGCAGCTGGCGGGCGTTGACCAGCGGGTCACGCTACGGGAGGGACCCGCGCTACAGTCCCTGGAGTCGCTTGGCGAATGTCCCGCTTTCGATCTGATCTTCATCGATGCCGATAAGCCGAATAACCCCCATTATCTGCGCTGGGCGCTACGTTATTCCCGCCCAGGAACCTTAATTATTGGCGATAACGTGGTACGCGACGGCGAAGTGGTCAACCCACAGAGCGCCGACGAGCGCGTTCAGGGTGTGCGTCAGTTCATTGAGATGATGGGCGCCGAGCCACGGTTGACGGCAACGGCGCTGCAAACCGTGGGCACTAAAGGCTGGGACGGCTTTACTCTGGCGTGGGTAAACGCTTAAGCGTGGACGCCTGACCAGTAGCCCCGGTAAGCGCAGCGCCACCGGGGACAACCAGCCAGGCTATGGGGTAATTTGCTCCATCGCCTGCAACACTCGCTTGTCCGAGATAGGGTACGGGGTGCCCAGCTGCTGGGCGAAGAAGCTGACCCGCAGCTCCTCGATCATCCAGCGGATCTCGCGGACATCGTCGTCCTCACGGCGGTTCGGCGGTAGCTTATTCAGCCACTGCTGCCACGCCTGCTGCACGCTCTCCACCTTAAGCATCTGCGCCCGATCGCGGTGCGGATCGATAGCCATCTTCTCCAGACGCTTTTCAATCGCCTGCAGATAGCGCAGCGTATCGCCAAGACGGCGGAAACCGTTGCCGGTGACAAAGCCGCGATACACCAGACCCGCCATCTGCGCTTTGATATCCGACAGCCCCAGCGCCATGGTCATATCCACCCGGCCTTTCAGCCGTTTGTTGATATTGAACACCGCGGTGAGGATCTGCTCGACCTGTTTAGCGATCTCCACCACCGTGTCGTTGAGCTCGGCTCGCACTTTATCGTGCAGCTGACTAAAGCCCTCTTCCGTCCACACCGGACCGCCCGCCTCGTCAATAAGCTTATCAACGCCGCAGGAGATGCAATCATCAATCAGATCCAGCACTTTGCCGTACGGGTTAAAGTAGAGCCCAAGCTTGGCTTTATTCGGTAGTTTCTCGTGCAGATACTTAATCGGCGACGGGATGTTGAGCAGCAGCAGGCGACGCAGACCGCGCCACATGGCCTGCTGCTGTTCCTGTGGATTATCAAACAGCTTGATGGCCACGCTGTCGCGCTCGTCCACCAGCGCCGGCCAGGCTTTCACCTTATAGTTACCGCGCTTCTGTTCGTAACTTTCCGCCAGGGTGCCAAAGCTCCAGATATGCAGCCCGCTCTGCTCAATACCGTCATCAGCGACCGCCGACAGCGTCTCCTGCACTTTGCCCTTCAGGGCGTCTTTCAACGCCTGCAGCGAGCGCCCTTCCTGCAGCTTCTTGTTTTTATCATCCACCACCCGGAAAGTGATTTTCAGGTGATCGGGCACCTGATCCCACTGCCAGGCTTCGCGGTCGATGGTCACGCCGGTCATCTTACGCAGCTCGCGCTCCAGCGAATCGAGCAGCGGCAGCTCAAGCGGCGTCGCCCGGCCAAGAAACGCTTCCGCATAGTTGGGAGCCGGGACGAAATTGCGCCGTACCGGCTTCGGCAGCGATTTTATCAGCGCGATAATGAGCTCGCGACGCAGGCCAGGGATCTGCCATTCAAACCCGGCTTCCTCTACCTGGTTGAGCAGCGGCAGCGGAATATGCACCGTTACGCCATCGGCATCGGCGCCAGGTTCAAACTGATAGCTAAGACGCAGTTTAAGATTGCCCTGATGCCAGAAATTCGGGTAGTCCAGTTTACTGACCTGCTCCGCCCCCTCTTTAATCAGCATGCTCTTTTCAAAATTGAGCAAGTCTGGCGTTTCGCGGCTGGCCTGCTTCCACCACTTATCAAAGTGGCGAGCGGAGATGACGTCGTGGCTAATGCGCTGGTCGTAAAACTCGAACATCGTCTCGTCATCAACCAGGATGTCGCGACGGCGCGACTTATGCTCCAGCTCTTCGATTTCCGCGCGCAGCTTCAGGTTATCGCGGAAGAAGGCGTGCCGCGTCTGCCAGTCGCCCTCTACCAGCGCGTGGCGGATAAATAGCTCACGACACAGCGCCGGATCAATCTGGCTGTAGTTGACCTTACGCGCGGCGACGATCGGCAGGCCGTAGACGGTGACCTTTTCCGTCGCCATTACCGCGCCCTGCGACCGCTCCCAGTGCGGCTCACTGTATGAGCGCTTGATCAGGTGCTGCGCTACCGGCTCCACCCACTCCGGCTCAATGCGGGCGGCAATACGCCCCCACAGCCGGCTGGTCTCCACCAGCTCGGCCACCATCGTCCACTTCGGCGGCTTTTTAAACAGGCCGGAACCTGGGAAAATAGAGAACCGCGCATTACGTGCGCCGGTATACTCCTGTTTATCGGCATCCTTCATGCCGATGTGCGACAGCAGACCGGTCAGCAACGCAGTATGGATCTCGCGATATTCCGCCGGCTCACTGTTGATCGGCAGGCCAAGCTCTTTCACCACCTGGCGCAGCTGGGTGTAGATGTCCTGCCACTCGCGCACGCGCAGATAGTTAAGAAAATCGACCCGGCACTGGCGGCGGAACTGATTCGACGACAGCGCCTTCTGCTGCTCGCCGAGGTAGTTCCACAGATTGACGAAGGCGAGGAAATCAGACTCTTTATCGTGGAAGCGGCGATGTTTTTCGTCAGAGGCCTGCTGTTTGTCCATCGGCCGCTCGCGCGGGTCCTGGATCGACAGCGCGGAGGTGATGATCATCGCTTCCCGCACGCAGCCGTGCTTCTGCGCCTCCAGCACCATGCGCGCCAGACGCGGATCCACCGGTAGCTGGCTGAGCTGGCGGCCCAGCGGGGTTAGCTTATAAGCCGTTGCCTGCGCATCGGTGGTGATGGCGCCCAGCTCTTCCAGCAGGCGTACGCCGTCCTGGATATTGCGCTTATCCGGCGCTTCGACAAACGGGAAGGCGGCGATATCGCCTAAGCCCAGGGCGGTCATCTGCAGGATGACCGACGCCAGGTTGGTGCGCAGAATCTCCGGGTCGGTAAATTCCGGGCGCGACAGGAAATCGTCTTCTGAATAAAGACGAATACAGATCCCTTCCGAAACGCGGCCGCAGCGGCCCTTACGCTGGTTGGCGGACGCCTGGGAAACCGGCTCGATCGGCAGGCGCTGCACCTTGGTGCGGTAGCTGTAACGGCTGATACGCGCAGTACCGGGATCGATAACGTACTTAATGCCCGGCACGGTCAGCGAGGTTTCCGCCACGTTGGTCGCCAGCACGATGCGCCGCCCGCTGTGCGGCTGGAAGACGCGGTTCTGCTCGCTGTTGGACAGGCGGGCGTACAGCGGCAGCACTTCGGTATGGCGCAGATCCAGCTTATTCAGCGCATCGGCGGTATCGCGAATTTCCCGCTCACCGCTCATAAAGATCAGAATATCGCCGGGCCCTTCGCGCCCCAGTTCGTCAACCGCATCAAAGATCGCCTGTAACTGATCGCGCTCGGTATCGTCCGCCTCTTCCACTATCGGCCGATAGCGCACTTCCACCGGGTAAGTCCGCCCGGAGACTTCGATAATCGGCGCATTATTGAAATGCTTTGAGAAACGTTCCGGGTCGATGGTCGCAGAGGTAATGATGATTTTCAGGTCCGGGCGGCGCGGCAGGAGCTCTTTCAGATAGCCGAGCAGAAAGTCAATATTCAGACTGCGCTCGTGCGCCTCATCGATAATGATGGTGTCGTACTGCATCAACAGACGATCCTGCTGGATCTCCGCCAGCAGGATACCGTCGGTCATTAGCTTAACCATGGTGTTTTCGCTGACGTGGTCGCTGAAGCGGACTTTATAGCCGATGCAGCCGCCCGGCTCGCTCTGCAGCTCTTCGGCAATACGATTGGCGACGGTCCGCGCCGCCAGGCGACGCGGCTGGGTATGGCCGATGAGTCCTTTCAGCCCGCGCCCCAGCTCCATGCAGATTTTGGGCAACTGGGTGGTTTTACCCGAACCGGTCTCCCCGGCGACGATCACCACCTGGTGGTCGCGCACCGCCTCGAGAATCTCTTGTTTTTTCTGGCTAACCGGCAGGTTTTCCGGATAGGTGATGGCCGGACGCGCCGCTTCGCGCAGCAGGACTTTACCGGCTGCCTGGCTTATCTCCAGCGCCATCTCCTGCAGAATGGCCTGTTGCGATTCAGGATTTTTAACCTTCTTCACGCCGTGTAGACGGCGGGCAAAGCGCGTTTTGTCGCGCAGCATCAGGCCGTCGAGCTGTTGATAAAGCTGGGGGAAGGTGATTTTTTGTTGTTCTGTCATAGCGTTATCGGGCAGAGCTCTGCCGGGAAAATCTCTTTTGAAGTATTGCCTTAGAGTACCACATCTGTGTCATTCGTGCCTTGTTCAAAAAATCTGAACATAGGATTCGATATATTGCGCTATCTCTGTGGCGCGATTGTGAATACAGTGTCAACAAGCACCAGGGCATTGACCCGTCAATCACATTAAAAAAAGGAAACACCCATGAGCAAAGTATTAGTTCTGAAATCCAGTATTCTGGCAGGGTACTCACAATCTGGTCAGCTTTCCGACTATTTTGTTGAACAATGGCAGGAAAAACACCCTGGCGATGAGATCACCGTGCGTGACCTGGCCGCCAATCCGATCCCGGTTCTGGATGGCGAACTGGTTGGCGCCCTGCGTCCGAGCGACGCGCCGCTGACTCCGCGTCAGCAGGAAGCGCTGGCCCTTTCCGACGAGCTGATCGCCGAACTGAAAGGCAACGATGTGATTGTTATCGCTGCGCCGATGTACAACTTCAACATCCCGACGCAGTTGAAAAACTATTTCGACCTGGTGGCTCGCGCCGGCGTCACCTTCCGCTACACCGAGAAAGGGCCGGAAGGTCTGGTAACCGGTAAACGCGCGGTCGTCGTTACCAGCCGCGGCGGTATCCATAAAGATACTCCGACCGACCTGGTCACCCCGTACCTGTCCACCTTCCTCGGCTTCATCGGCATCACCGACGTGAACTTTGTGTTCGCCGAAGGTATCGCTTACGGCCCGGAAGTCGCGGCCAAAGCGCAGTCTGACGCGAAAGCGGCCATCGACAGCGTGGTTGCAGCCTAATATTTCACTCCTCTCGCTTCCTGCGGGAGGAGAGTTTTACTTTTTCTCGTAGCGTAAATACCCCACCACGCCTCCGCCGCCATCTTTTGGATGATTCACGCCGTCGTTGACCTCCACGCAAGGGAAATCGAAAGGCGAAACGCCGTCAATGCAGGCCACATTCACCCCATACTGCTGTGGGTTTGATCGCCGTTGATGAAAGGTGTAGATCCCGCATACCGAGCAGAAAAAGTGCACGGCTTCCCCTGTATTAAAGCGATACTCTGTGAGCTTATCCCCTCCGCGTACCACCTCTATTCCTGAACGCGGCGAAGAGACCGCGACCGCCCCACGCATGCGACAATATGAGCAGTTACAGCGTCGAACGGTGTTGAAGCCGTCGCTGAGCTCCACGGTAAACGCCACCGCACCGCAGTGACAGTGAGCGGATAATTTCTCTGCCATAATTTTACCCCTCAGGTTGCGGCTTTTGGCCGTAGGTTTTCATCAAACGCCAGCCGCTTACGCCCTGCTTCGACTTCCCGTAATGGCTCCACCTGGTGCAGCGTCTGCTTACAGCGTTCCACCAGCGCCTGGTATTCACGGGTACCTTGTTTTTTCCACGCCAGCTCCTGTTCGCTCAGGGTGCGAATCGCTTTTGCCGGGCTGCCGATAATCAGATGGTTGGCGGGCATCTCGGCGTTGGCTTTGACAAAGGCCGAAGCGCCGACAATGCTGTTTTCGCCAATGACCGCCCCGTCGATAATCACCGCGCTCATGCCCACCAGCGCGTTGCGGCCAATCACGCAGCCGTGCAGAATAGCGCCGTGGCCGATATGGCCCTCCTCTTCCACCACCGTATCCTGGCCGGGGAAGCCATGCATCACGCAGTTATCCTGAATATTGGCGCCGTCTTTGACCACGATGCGCCCGAAGTCGCCGCGCAGGCTGGCGTTGGGCCCAACATAGACCCCTTTGCCGAGGATCACGTCGCCAATCAACACCGCGGTCGGGTGAACGTAACTCTCCTCCGGCACCACCGGCGTCAGTCCATCAATCTGATATATCGGCATGCAACCTCCTTATGCGCCCGGCAAACCGCCAAAGCGCTGATAATAGAGCGGACCCGGCGCCGGGAGCTCGCCCACCGAGCTCTCACCTTTCTCGCTGACGAACGCCAGCGCGCCGGGACTCACGCGTTGATAAATATTGATACACAGCTGGCGGGCGGTTTGCCCTGCCCAATGCGCCGGCAGGAGCTCTTCCGGCAGCAGCGGGTCTTTGAGCACCACCCGGCGATAGAAATGGATAAGGAGCAGTTGGATCTGGAAACAGCGATCCGGCGTCAACTCTGACGGGTCGCAATCGCGCAGCAGCGGCAATAGAGGTCGGAACAAGGCGATAAACGCCTCGTACATCTCATTTTGTTCGGTGAGATGCCAGCACTCCTCCACCCGGCTGCGCAGGGCCGCTCTGGAGAGCGCCAGCGGCGAATGGGCTTCAAAACAGATGACGTTTTCGGCGACGCCCGCTTCGTGGAGCAGAGACTGGACATCGGCCAGCTTTTGCGACGGCGAGGCCAGCAGGCTCGGCGCCAGCGCGCCAAACCCCTGCCACAGCAGCTGCTTTTTAACGTCGGCGAGCACATTTTTCTCCAGGCCTTCCGAAAGCAGCAGCAGCCAGGTACCGTCCCATTCCGGGGCACTGGCGCGATAAATTTTATGCTCCGCGCGCCGGGTCAGGCGCAACCCTTTATCACTCAGGCGATAGAAGCTGCGCCGGCCGATGCGGACAACATCAAGCCACTCTTCTTTATTGAGGCGAAACAGCGCGGTGCGTACGAAGCGCTCGCCGAAGCCTAATCCTTCCAGCAGCGCCGCGACGCTGCCCAGCCACACTTCCCCACCGCGTTGTAATAAAGCGTCGCCATACAGCGAGGCAATTAATGACGTGCCGCTGATGGGCATCGCCGTCACCGCTTGTTGAATAAAGGCGTCGAGTTTACTCATCTGATTCATTCTGTTGTTATATTTTTCCTTTATGAATCATAGCACAGGAAACTCCCCGGCTGACGGCGCAAACGCTTCAGCCGGGTGCCTGCCGCGCAGCCACGCAGCCGGAGAGAGGATTAACCGCTAACCACCGCTTTTCGCAGGTCGAATACCCGACAGGCTTTCCCTTCCGAGCGCGGAATGCTGCCGCAGTTGACGATAGTAATATCGGTGGAGATCCCGACCATCGACTTAATGCGGTGACGCAACTGATGGCAAATCTGGCAGCGTTGTTCATGACTCAGCGCCAGCCCGCTCTCTTTCAGCTCAACGCGCACCGCCAGCGAATCCAGATGACCGCGGCGATTGACCTCTAACTGATAGTGCGGCGCCAGGTGTTCAAACTTGAGGATCTCCTCTTCCAGCTGCGAGGGGAAGACGTTAACCCCGCGGATAATCAGCATATCGTCGCTGCGTCCGCTGATGCGATCCATGCGGCGCATGGTCCGCGCGGTTCCCGGCAGCAGGCGCGTCAGATCGCGGGTACGATAGCGGATCACCGGCAGCGCTTCTTTGGTCAGGGTGGTAAACAGCAGCTCACCATGCTCGCCATCTTCCAGCGGCGTACCGTCGTCCGGGTTGACGATTTCCGGGAAGAAGTGGTCTTCCCAGATAGTCGGGCCGTCAACGGTTTCCAGACACTCCATCGCTACGCCCGGTCCCATGACTTCCGACAAACCGTAAATATCCAGGGCGGTGATCCCCAGCCGGCGCTCGATTTCCGCGCGCATCGCCAGCGTCCACGGCTCAGCGCCAAAGACGCCGACCCGCAATGAACAGCCGCGGGCATCGCCGCCCATCTGGCGCTCCAGCTCTTCAATCAGATTCAGACAGTAGGACGGCGTCACCATGATCATATCCGGCTGGAAATCGCGGATCAGCTGCGCCTGTTTTTCGGTCTGTCCGCCGGACATCGGGATCACCGTCGCGCCCAAACGTTCCGCGCCGTAGTGCGCGCCAAGGCCGCCGGTAAACAGGCCGTAGCCGTAGGCGACGTGAATTTTATCTTTTGCTGAACCACCGGCCGCGCGCAGCGAACGGGCGACAATATTGGCCCAGTTATCAATATCGTTTTGCGTATATCCCACCACCGTCGGTTTGCCGGTGGTGCCGGAAGAGGCGTGAATGCGCACCACCTGCTCCATCGGCACCGCGAAGGTATCGAAGGGATAGTTGTCGCGCAGATCCTGTTTGGTGGTGCAGGGGAATTTTTGCAGATCGTTTAATTCCCGAAAGTCGTCAGGGTGCACGCCGGCGGCGTCGAATTTGCGGCGATACATCGGCACATTTTCGTACGCATGCTTCAGCGTCCATTTCAGGCGCTGGGTTTGCAGGGCCTGCAGTTCGTCACGCGATGCGGTTTCAATCGGATCTAATTTTGTAGTAGTTATCATTGTAGGGTACTCGCAGGTAAATTAGCTCACACTCGCTCGAGGATCATGGCAATGCCCTGACCCACGCCAATACACATCGTACACAGCGCATAGCGCCCGCCCCGGCGTTGCAGCTCAAGGCTGGCGCTCAGCGCTAACCGCGCGCCGCTCATGCCCAGCGGATGGCCTAACGCGATGGCGCCGCCGTTGGGATTCACGTGCGCCGCATCGTCCGGCACGCCGAGCTGTCTGAGCACCCCCAGCGCCTGGGCGGCGAAGGCCTCATTCAGCTCAATCAGATCCATATCGTTAATATTGAGTCCCGCCCGCTCCAGCACTTTACGCACCGCCGGTACCGGCCCCAGTCCCATCAGGCGCGGTTCGACACCCGCCGTCGCCATCGCCACGATACGCGCCCGCGGCGTGAGCCCCTGGATAGCGGCCTGCTGTTCGCTGGCGACGATCAGCGCCGCGGCGCCATCGTTGACGCCGGAAGCATTGCCCGCAGTAATGACGCCGCCCTGGCGGAACGGCGCTTTCAGTTTCGCCAGCTGCTCAAGCGTGGTTTCCGGGCGCGGATGCTCGTCCTCGCGCACGTCGCTAACCGCCCCTTTCCGGCCGACAATCTGCACCGGCACAATCTCCTGCGCCAGAATGCCGTCGCGCTGGGCCTGCGCCGTGCGCTGCTGGCTGCGCCAGGCGAAAGCGTCCTGATCGGCCCGGCTGATATTTAACAATTCAGCTACATTCTCGGCCGTTTCCGGCATGCTGTCAGTTCCGAAGTGTTGCGCCATGAGCGGGTTCACAAAACGCCAGCCAATCGTGGTATCAAAGAGTTCCGCCTGACGCTGGTACGGCGTGCTGGCTTTTCCCATCACGAAAGGCGCACGCGACATCGATTCCACGCCGCCGGCAATCAGCAGCTCGGCATCGCCGGCTTTGATCGCCCTGGCGGCAAAGCCGATGGCATCCAGACCCGATCCGCACAGGCGGTTAATCGTGGTGCCCGGCACGGTATGCGGGTAACCGGCCAACAACGTCGCCATGTGCGCCACGTTGCGGTTATCTTCCCCGGCCTGATTCGCACAGCCGAAAATCACATCATCAATTGCTGCCGGGTCGAGCCCGGGATTACGACTCAGGAGCTCACGCAGCGGGATTGCCGCCAGGTCGTCGGCGCGCACACTGGCCAGCGCGCCGCCGTAGCGGCCAATCGGCGTACGGATCCCGTCACAAATAAAGGCGTCGCGCATTACACGTCTCCCGTGATTGTGCCGCCGATGCGGTGCGATTTGCCGCGGAACAGGGCCACAATCTTTTGCTGTTGATTAACAATTTCGATGTCGTAGACGCCGGTCAGCTTGCCCTGCTGTTTGACTCTGGCGGTGGCGACCAGCCGGTCGCCGGCAAACGCCGGACGAAGAAAATCAATGCTTGCCGCCGAGGCCACCGCCGCCAGCCCCTGGCTGTTACAGGCATAAGCGAAAGCGGTATCGGCGAGCGTAAATAGCTGACCGCCGTGACAGGTTTGATGGCCGTTAAGCATGTCCGCCGAGACGGTCATACTCATCTGCGCAAAACCGTCGTCCATTTCGATAAGTTCGATCCCCATCTTTCTGGCGCAGGTATCTTTTTCGTACATCACGCGCGCGTTGCGCCACGGATCATTGCTCATGGTGCTTCTCCATCAGCGCCTTCTGGCGCAGCAGGGAACTGGGGCGATAGCGCTCCTCGCCATAATGGTGTTGCAGGTTCTCCAGCAGTTGCAGCACCCGCCGCCAGCCAAGGCGTTCTCCCCATGCCAGCGGGCCATGCGGATAGTTGACGCCAAGGCGCATCGCGGTATCGACATCCTGCGGGCTGGCGACGCCTTTTTGTACCGCATCCAGCGCTTCGTTAATCAGCATCGCCACCGTTCGCCACACCAGCAGGCCGGGATAATCGGCAATACGCAGCACTTTCTTGCCCTGCTGCTGGAAGTAATGCACGGCCTTATCAGTGGCCGCAGGCGCGTTGGTTGCCGCTGCGGCCAGCACCACCGTATCGCTGGCGCACAGGTCATACACCACCACCGGGCGGTGATGCTTAATACTCAGCGCCAGGGCGGTCTCGCCTTCAGTCTCCAGCAGCAAGACATCGTCTAATTCAGTGACGTTGTCACTTCTGACGGTAACGGATTCAGCACCTATCATTACCGGCGGCAGCGCCGCGTCCGGCAGTGTCTCAGCGGGCCAGCGATAGACGCCGTGGCCGCTCTTTTTACCTAGCCGCCCGGCCAGCGCCAGCTCTTGCTGGAGGAGCGATGGCAGGTAGCGGCGGTCCTGCCAGAAGGCGTTAAACACCGAACAGGTCACGGCGAAGTTGACGTCCTGGCCAATCAGGTCAGTCAGCGCCAGCGGTCCCATCGGGAAGCCGCCGCCGTCACGCAAAGCGGCATCGATAACCTCCGGGGCGGCGACCTGCTCTTCCAGCGCGCGCCAGGCCTCAGCGTAGAACGGACGCGCTACGCGGTTAACGATAAAACCGGGCGTTGAGCGGCAGCGCACCGGCTGTTTCCCCCAGCCGCTTACGCACTGGCACAGCTGCTCCACCACTTCTGTGGAGGTCGCAAGACCACTCACCACCTCGACCAGCTTCATCACCGGCGCCGGATTAAAAAAGTGCAGTCCGGCCACCCGCTCCGGGTTTTTGACCCCGGCGGCGATAGCGGTAATCGAAATAGACGAGGTATTACTGGTCAACAGCGTTGACGGCGCGCAGATCGCCGCCAGCTGCGCGAACAGCGCCGTTTTGACCTCCAGCCGTTCAGAGGCCGCTTCGATCACTAAATCTGCATCGGCAAGTGCGGCTAAATCGTGGGCCGGATGCAGGCGCGCCAGCAGCGCGTCGGCCTGCTCTGACGCCAGTTTGCCCCGCGCAACGCGTGACGCCAGACTCCCGGCGATACCCTCTATCGCCAGGTCTACAGCCTTAGGGTTAATATCAAAAATACGCACCGGATGCCCGGCGGCGGCAGCCACTTCGGCGATGCCGGCCCCCATGGTGCCGCTGCCGATCACCGCCACGTTGACTAAGGATGTCGTCATCATCTATTTCCCGCTGAACTGTGGTGGCCGTTTGGCCAGAAACGCGCTGACCCCTTCGCGGTAATCATCGCTGCGCCCGGCCAGACGCTGATAATCGCGCTCCAGGTCCAGCTGCGCATCGAGACTGTTGGTTTCAGAGGCCAGCAGCGCCTTTTTAATCAGCCCAAGACCAAACGTCGGTTGCGCCGCCAGATGGCGCGCCAGTTGCAGACTGGTATCCGCCAGTTCTGAATCGTCCACCAGTTGCCAGATAATCCCCCACTGCGCTGCCTGTTCCGCGCTGAGGCTGTCGCCCAGCAGCGCCAGCCCCATCGCGCGCGCACGGCCGGCCACCCGCGGCAGGAACCAGCTGCCGCCGCAGTCCGGCACCAGGCCGAGCTTGCTGAACGCCATCACAAATTTGGCCGAACGCGCGGCCAGCACGATATCGCAGCCCAGCGCCAGGGTAGCGCCCGCGCCGGCGGCCACGCCGTTGACCGCGCAGATGACCGGTTTCGGCAGCGCCGCCAGACGGCGCACTAACGGGTTGTAAAAGCGTTCTACCGACATGCCGAGATCCGGCGGCGGGCCGCTGGGGTCGACATTGCGGTCGTTCAAATCCTGGCCGGCGCAAAAACCGCGGCCGGCGCCGGTGATCAGCAGGCAGCGCACGCCATCATCGCGCTCGGCCTGCTTCAGACATTCCGCCAGCTGGTGATGCATCAGGTCGTTAAAACTGTTAAGGCGGTCCGGGCGATTGAGGGTAATGGTCATGACGCCCTGTTCCACTGCGCTGAGAATGAAAGCTTCCACGATTAGCGTCCTTTAAATTCCGGGGTACGTTTTTGTAAGAAGGCGTCGATGCCTTCGCGGCGGTCCTCGGTGGCGCTCAGCAGGCTAAACAGCTGGCGCTCCTGTTGCAGACCGGCCTGCAGGCTGACTTCCTGCGACAGGCGCAGCGACTGTTTTGCCGCCCGTAGCGCCAGCGGCGAATGGCGGGCAATGGTGGTTGCCAGCTGCAGGGCATACTCATCGGTTAACGCCGCCGGATGGATATCGCTGACCAGCCCGGCCTGCTGCGCCTGGCGGGCGTCAATACTCTCGCCGCTCAGCACCATCCGGCTGGCCAGCGCCTTGCCAACGCTGCGGATCAGCCGCTGGGTGCCGCCCGCGCCCGGCATTATGCCGAGGGTAATTTCCGGCAGGCCAAAGCGGGCGTTGTCCCCGGCGACAATCAGGTCGCACAGCAGGGCCAGCTCGCAGCCGGCGCCGAGCGCGTAGCCGTTGACCGAGGCGATGAGCGGCTTAGTAAAAGCATCGATTCGCGCCCATAACCGTGGGCGAATATCATCCAGGGTGGCAGGAAGATCTTTTTCCGCCATTTCATTGAGGTCAGCCCCGGCGGCGAAAAAACGCGCGTTACCGCGAATAACGCAGACGCCGACGCTGTCATCAACTGCCGCCGCCTCCAGCGCCTCGGCAATCTGGGTTAATAAGGCATTGTTCAGCGCGTTGCGGGCCTGCGGGCGGTTCAGCGTCAACTGAAGCACCCGGCCATGACGGTGGATCAGCAGGTCACTCATGCCATCCCCCGCGCGTCAAAGTCGACCACCACATCGCCGCTTGTCGGCAGCGACTGGCAGCTCAGCACGTAGCCTGCCGCCAGCTCATCCGCTTCCAGGCTGTAATTGGCGGCCATCGCCACTTCGCCGCGCAGCACTTTACATTTACAGGTGGCGCATACCCCGCCCTTACAGGCGAACGGCAGATCGGCGCCCTGACGCAATGCGGCATCCAGGATGCTGTCGTCTTCGGCGCTGAGGGCGATAAGCCGATCGCGCCCGTCCTGGCGGATGGTCACCGTGCGCCCTTCCGCCTGCACTCCAGCGGCCCGCTTCACATTGCCGCCTGGGGTATTAAAGCGTTCGAGATGAATCGATTTCTCCGCTACGCCAAGTTCACGTAACGTCGCTTCCGCCTCGTCCATCATCGCCGCCGGACCGCAGATAAAGGCCTCGTCGAAACGGCTGAAATCCAGCAGATGGTCAGCGAGCTGGCGCAGTTTGTCGCCGTCAATGCGCCCCTGTAGCAGATCGCTGTCCATCGACTCCTGGCTAAACAGGTGGATCACCTGCAGACGCTGCGGATAGCGGTCTTTTAAATCGGCCAGCGCCTGGCGGAACATCATGCTATGGCTGCTGCGGTTGCCGTAGATCAGCGTAAAGCGGCTTTGCGGCTCGGTCGCCAGCGTCGCGCTAATGATCGCCATCATCGGCGTGATCCCGGAGCCGGCGGCAATCGCCAGATATTCTCCCTGCCGTTCGGCCTGCGGTTGATAACCGAAATGCCCCTGCGGCACCATCACCTCCAGCTCCATACCCTGCTGGATATCGTGCTGGGCGTAGCGCGAGAAGCGCCCGCCGTCGATGGCTTTGACCGCGACGCTAATTTCGCCTGGCGTGCGGCTGTGACAAATGGAGTAACAGCGGCGCAGTTCTTCGCCGCCCAGACGGGCTTTTAGCGTCAGATGCTGGCCCGGGCGAAAACAGTATTCCGCCTGCAGGGCTTGCGGGATCGCAAAAGTGATGGTCACCGCATCGCGGGTTTCCGGCTCGACTCTCGCCACCTTAAGCGAATGGAACGTCGTCATGGCAACCTCAAATACATTTAAAGTAATCAAAAGGTTCCCGGCAGCTGTCGCAGCGATAGAGCGCTTTGCAGGCCGTGGAACCGAATTCGCTAATCAGCGAGGTATGGGCGCTGCCGCAGCGCGGACAGCTCACCTCAGCGGGCATATCCGCATGGCAGGCGTGCCCCTGGGGCGGGCTGATGCCGTACTGGCGCAGGCGTTCGCGGGCATCCTGACTCATCCAGTCGGTGGTCCACGGCGGATCCAGCTGCAGGACGATATGCACCGGCAGAAAGCCATGCTCGCTCATGACCGTGCGGATCTCCCCCAGCAGATGCTCCGTCGCCGGACAGCCCGAATAGGTCGGGGTAAAGCCAATCACCCAGCCGTCGCCATGGCGCGCGACGCTGCGCACCATACCAAGGTCGGTGATGGTGAGTACTGGCACTTCCGGATCCGGGATCGCGCTTAATAATCCCCAGATGGTGCGAACCTCTGCAGGAGCGATATCGGCAAGACGTTGCATAGTCACCTCACTTACCACTGCAGTCCGGGATGCGAACGCTGCAGATACTGCATCTCCGCCAGCAGCGGGCCGAGATGTTCACTGTGCAGCCCCTGTTTGCCGCCGCTGCGGTAGGCCGCTTCCTGCGGGATCTGTAAGCCGGAGTCGAGAAGCGCCGTGTGTACCGCGCTTTGCCATTCGGCCTGCAGTTCACGCGGATCAACCGCAATGCCCTGCTCAACCAGGCTGAGCTCCACTTCATCAGCCAGGAACAGTTCGCCGGTGAAGCGCCACAGATTGTCGACCGCCTGCTGCATTTTGCGATTTGATAATTCGGTGCCGTTACCGAGACGCTCCAGCCAGCCGCGGCTAAAGCGCTGGTGGTAACGCACCTCTTTCAGCCCTTTAGCGGCAATGGCCGCCAGCTGCGCGTCGCGGCTGTTCACCAGCCGGCTGAACAGGGCGACATGCCAGACGTCGATAAAGAACTGGCGGGCGATAGTGTCGGCAAAATTGCCGTTTGGCTGCTCCACCAGCAGCAGGTTGCTGAACCGGCGCTCATCGCGGCCAAAAGCCAGCGTATCTTCGTCGCCGCAACCGTTAAGCTCGGCGGCATAGCTTAAAAAATTGCGCGCCTGGCCGAGCAGGTCGAGGCCGATATTGGCCAGCGCAAGATCGATCTCGAGCTCGGGAGCATGTCCGCACCAGGCGCCTAAACGCTGGGCCAGAACCAGACCATTGTCGCCAAGCCGCAGGGCGTAGGTGGCTACGGGGTTAGGGTTATTCATCGCCGCCTCACATATGTTCCATGCCGTCCGGCACGGTATAGAAAGTCGGATGACGGTAGACTTTGCTTTCCGCCGGGTCGAAGAATTCGCCGCGATCTTCCGGCTGCGAAGCAACAATTTCGCTGGCCTTCACCACCCAAATTGAGCAGCCTTCGCTGCGGCGGGTGTAGGCATCACGGGCATTCTCCAGCGCCATTTGATCATCGGCAGCGTGCAGACTGCCGACGTGACGATGGGATAACCCCTGTTTGCTGCGAACGAACACTTCATATAACGGCCAGTAAACTTTGCTCATGTTGTCTCTCCTCATGCCGCGCTGCGGGCCTGCTGTTTTTGCGCATGGGCCAGCGCGGCTTCGCGCACCCATTCGCCCTCTTCCCAGGCCTTACGCTTGGCGGCCAACCGCTCGTGATTGCAAATGCCACGGCCGCTAATCACCTCGTTAAATTCCTGCCAGTCGATTTCGCCGAAGCGGTAGTGGCCGCTGGCTTCATCAAACTGCAAATCCGGGTCCGGGACGGTCATACCGAGGATCTCTACCTGCGGCACGGTATTGTCGACGAAGCGCTGACGTAGCTCGTCGTTGGAGTGCAGTTTGATTTTCCACGCCATGCTGCGGGCGCTGTTCGGCGAGTTGTCATCGTTAGGGCCAAACATCATCAGCGCCGGCCACCAGAAGCGGTTAATGGCGTCCTGCAGCATCTGCCGCTGCGCGTCATTGCCCTGCGCCAGCGCCATGCAGGCTTCAAATCCCTGACGCTGGTGAAAGCTCTCTTCTTTGCAGATTTTGACCATCGCCCGGGCATAGGGGCCGTAGGAGGTCCGGCACAGCGCCACCTGGTTGACGATGGCCGCGCCATCGACCAGCCAGCCGATCACGCCGATATCCGCCCAGCTGAGGGTCGGGTAGTTAAAAATGGAGGAGTATTTCATCTGCCCGTCGAGCATCTTCTGATACAGGTCTTCCCGGGCGCAGCCAAGGGTTTCCGCGGCGCTATAGAGATACAGCCCGTGTCCAGCCTCATCCTGTACCTTAGCCAACAGGATCGCTTTGCGGCGCAGCGTCGGCGCGCGGGTGATCCAGTTGCCTTCCGGCAGCATGCCGACGATCTCCGAGTGCGCGTGCTGGCCTATCTGCCGAATCAAGGTCTTACGGTAGGCATCCGGCATCCAGTCCTGCGGTTCGATGGCCGTTTCCTGCGCGATGCGCTGGTCAAAGCGTTGTTCTTCTGTCACGTCATCACCTTTATGATTCCGATATTCACAACAAAAACATTTATGTGAATCACTTTGTTTATTGAAGGTTACATATTGGTTAAATAAAACCACAAATTTTGTTTGCTCTTTTTGTGATAATCTCCGCAAAACCTTTTGTAAACCACAATTAATACAGTAAGTTAAGCATAAGGCGTAACGCCATCGCGATCACAATGTTAATAATTTATTAAATACGGGCTTGCATTTTATGATTCATAAAAGAACTATTTATAGATATCACACGTAACACATTTGGAGATTTGCGATGCAGCAGTTAGCCAGCTACTTATCCGGCGCCTGGCAGACCGGCCGGGGCCGCGCCCGTACTATCCATCACGCCATCACCGGCGCGGCGCTTTGGGAGGTGACCAGTGAAGGCCTGGATATGGCGCAGGCGCGCCGCTTCGCGATTGAGCGCGGTGGTAAAGCCCTGCAGGCGATGACCTTTATTGAACGCAGCGCGATGCTGAAAGCGGTGGCGAAACACCTGCTGGAGCAGAAAGACCAGTTCTACGCCATCTCCGCGCAAACCGGCGCCACTCGCGCCGACAGTTGGGTGGATATTGAAGGCGGTATCGGTACCCTTTTCACCTATGCCGGGCTCGGTAGTCGAGAATTACCGGACGATATCCTGTGGCCGGAAGACGAGCTCATCCCGCTCTCCAAACAGGGCGGTTTTGCCGCGCGTCATGTGCTGACATCAAAATCAGGCGTCGCCGTCCATATCAACGCCTTCAACTTCCCCTGCTGGGGAATGCTGGAAAAACTGGCGCCCACGTGGCTTGCCGGTATGCCGGCGATCATTAAACCGGCAACCGCTACCGCCCAGCTCACCCAGGCAATGGTGAAAGCGATTGTCGACAGCGGCCTGGTGCCGGAGGGCGCCATCAGCCTGATTTGCGGCGGCGCGGGCGATCTGCTCGACCACCTCGATAGCCAGGACGTGGTGACCTTTACCGGGTCAGCCGCCACCGGCCAGCAGCTACGGGCGCACCCTAACCTGGTAGCCAAATCCATTCCCTTTACCATGGAAGCAGATTCACTCAACTGCTGCGTGTTAGGCGAAGACGTCACTCCGGAGCAACCGGAATTCGCGCTGTTTATTCGGGAAGTGGTCCGCGAGATGACGGCGAAAGCCGGGCAAAAATGTACCGCTATCCGCAGAATCATTGTGCCACTGGCTCAGATTAATGCGGTTAGCGATGCACTGATCTCCCGCCTGCATAAAGTAACCGTCGGTGACCCTGCGCAGGAGGGCGTTAAGATGGGGGCCCTGGTTAATAGCGAACAGCGTCAGGACGTACAGGAGAGCGTCAATAAGCTGATAGCCGCTGGCTGCGAAGTACTGCTCGGTGGAGAGGCGGATCTCAGCGCGGCCGGCGCATTTTTCCCGCCGACCCTGTTGTACTGCTCACAGCCGGATGAAACGCCGGCGGTTCACGCCATTGAAGCTTTTGGTCCGGTGGCGACGCTGATGCCGTATCGCGACCGCCAGCATGCGCTGACGCTGGCGCGCGCCGGCGGCGGCAGTCTGGCGGGGACGTTGGTCACCGCCAGCGGCGAGCTGGCGCGCGAGTTTATCCTCGGCGCCGCCCGCGCCCATGGCCGTATTCAGATACTGAACGAGGCGTCCTCGGTTGAGTCAACCGGCCACGGCTCGCCGCTGCCGCAGCTGGTGCACGGCGGCCCCGGCCGCGCTGGCGGCGGAGAAGAGCTTGGCGGGCTGCGCTCGGTGAAACACTATATGCAGCGTACCGCGGTCCAGGGCAGCCCAACGATGCTGGCGACCATCGGTCAACAGTGGGTGCGCGGCGCCCAGGTGAACGAAGACCGTATTCACCCGTTCCGCAAATATTTCGAAGAGATTCAGCCTGGCGACAGCTTATTAACCCCGCGCCGAACCCTGACCGAAGCGGATATCGTTAACTTCGCCTGCCTGAGCGGCGATCATTTCTACGCGCATATGGACAAAATCGCCGCCGCCGAGTCGATTTTTGGCGAGCGGGTGGTCCACGGCTATTTCCTGATCTCCGCCGCGGCCGGGCTGTTCGTCGATGCCGGCGTCGGGCCGGTTATCGCCAACTACGGGATGGAAAACCTGCGCTTTATTGAGCCGGTCAAACCGGGCGACACCATTCAGGTTCGCCTCACCTGTAAGCGGAAAACGGTCAAACGTCAGCGCAGCGCCGATGAGAAAGCCACCGGCGTGGTGGAATGGGCGGTGGAGATTTTCAACCAGCACCAGCAGGCGGTGGCGCTGTATTCCATTCTGACCCTGGTGGCGCGTCAACAGGGAGATTTCCCGGCGTGATAGCGAAAAATAGATCGCTGGCGCTCTGTTGGCCGACCCTTTAGCCATTGATACTGCAATCGGTTTGCAACGGTTTCGCCCCGGGAAGTCCTTTATGTTATCCGTGGCTTCAGCGCACATTGCGCTCCCGGTTAATCGTCTGCGTTATGCCTGGCATAGCGCAGGGAGCGCACAGGGGGCGGCCAGTCGCCGCTGCCCCCTGTACCCCCGGGCTCGGGCCAGCAAGAATGGTGAATAAATTAACGGCAGGCCGCACGGACCGTAGGCCGGGTAAGGCGTCAGCCGCCACCCGGCAAAAAAATCAGCGCACGTTCTCAATGCCTCTGCGGAGGCATTTTTTACGTCCGTCTGGCAAAACTGACAAACAAGCTGGCAAAAGCAAACAAACGCCCCGGCGCCGCTGGCTGGTAGCTTAAGGATGACAAAGCCGACATTCGCAGCGGCAAGAGACAACACAACAATAAGATGAGGTCACAATGGCAAACGGCTTGAAATTTTCTCCTCGTAAAACCGCGCTGGCGCTGGCCGTGGCGGTGGTTTGCGCCTGGCAATCACCGGTCTTCGCTCACGGTAGCGAAGCCCACATGGTACCGCTGGATAAAACGCTGCAGGAATTCGGCGCTGATGTGCAGTGGGATGACTACGCGCAAATGTTCACCCTGATAAAAGACGGCGCTTACGTCAAAGTAAAGCCCGGCGCCAAAACGGCGATCGTCAACGGTAAATCCCTTGACCTACCGGTGCCTGTGGTAATGAAGGAAGGTAAAGCCTGGGTTTCCGATACCTTTATCAACGATGTCTTCCAGTCCGGTCTCGATCAGACCTTCCAGGTGGAAAAGCGCCCGCACCCGTTAAACTCGCTCTCAGCGGCGGAAATCAGTGAAGCGGTGACCATTGTCAAAGCCGCGCCGGAGTTTCAGCCGAATACCCGCTTTACTGAGATTTCCTTACACGAGCCGGACAAGGCGGCGGTATGGGCCTTTGCCCTGCAGGGAACGCCGGTCGATGCTCCCCGCACTGCCGATGTGGTGATGCTCGATGGCAAACACGTCATTGAAGCCGTGGTCGATCTGCAAAACAAAAAAATCCTCTCCTGGACGCCGATCAAAGGCGCCCACGGGATGGTGCTGCTCGATGATTTTGTCAGCGTGCAGAACATCATCAATACCAGCAGCGAATTCGCTGAGGTGCTGAAAAAGCACGGTATTACCGATCCTGGCAAAGTGGTCACCACCCCGCTCACCGTTGGCTTTTTTGATGGCAAAGATGGCCTGCAGCAGGATGCGCGTCTGCTGAAGGTGGTCAGTTATCTGGATACCGGCGACGGTAACTACTGGGCGCACCCGATTGAAAACCTGGTGGCGGTGGTCGACCTTGAAGCGAAGAAAATCATCAAAATCGAAGAAGGTCCGGTGATCCCGGTCCCAATGGAGCCCCGTCCGTATGATGGTCGCGACCGCAACGCCCCGGCGGTGAAACCGCTGGAGATAACCGAACCGGAAGGCAAAAACTACACGATCACCGGCGATACCATTCACTGGCAGAACTGGGATTTTCATCTGCGCCTGAACTCGCGCGTCGGACCAATTCTGTCAACGGTGACTTACAACGATAACGGCACAAAACGCCAGGTGATGTATGAAGGTTCCCTCGGCGGGATGATCGTCCCCTACGGCGACCCGGACGTCGGCTGGTATTTCAAAGCCTATCTGGACTCCGGCGATTACGGCATGGGCACCCTGACCTCGCCGATTGTTCGCGGTAAAGATGCACCGTCAAATGCGGTACTGCTGGACGAAACTATCGCCGATTACACCGGCAAACCAACCACTATTCCAGGCGCGGTGGCCATATTCGAACGCTATGCCGGGCCTGAGTATAAGCACCTGGAGATGGGCAAACCCAACGTCAGCACCGAACGCCGGGAGCTGGTGGTACGCTGGATCAGCACCGTCGGCAACTACGACTATATCTTTGACTGGGTGTTCCACGACAACGGCACCATCGGTATCGATGCTGGCGCCACCGGCATTGAAGCGGTGAAAGGCGTGCTGGCGAAGACCATGCATGACCCCAGCGCCAAAGAGGATACCCGCTACGGAACGCTGATCGACCATAATATTGTCGGCACCACTCACCAGCACATCTATAACTTCCGCCTCGACCTCGATGTGGACGGCGAGAACAACACCCTGGTGGCGATGGACCCGGAAGTGAAGCCCAACACCGCCGGCGGCCCGCGCACCAGTACTATGCAGGTGAATCAGTACACGATTGACAGCGAGCAAAAAGCGGCGCAGAAATTCGACCCGGGCACCATTCGCCTGCTGAGCAACACCAGCAAAGAGAACCGCATGGGCAACCCGGTCTCATACCAGATTATCCCTTACGCCGGCGGCACGCACCCGGCGGCGACCGGCGCCAAATTCGCCCCGGACGAGTGGATATATCATCGCCTGAGTTTTATGGATAAACAGCTGTGGGTGACGCGCTACCACCCGACAGAGCGATATCCGGAAGGGAAATACCCGAACCGTTCCGCCCACGATACCGGCCTGGGCCAGTACGCGAAGGATGATGAGTCGCTGACTAACCACGATGACGTCGTGTGGATCACCACCGGCACCACCCACGTGGCGCGCGCCGAAGAGTGGCCGATCATGCCGACCGAGTGGGCGCACGCGCTGCTCAAGCCGTGGAACTTCTTTGACGAAACCCCTACTCTGGGCGAAAAGAAAAAGTAATCTTAACCGGCGGTGAAATCCAGCAGGATCTTACCGCCTCTTCCCGGCTGGCCGGCGGCGGCAATCGCCGCCCGCCAGTCGTTCAACGCTATGCGCTGGGCCGGCGGCTGGGAGGTCGTCGGCAGGCGCTGCCAGATTTCGTCGAACGCTGCCCGCCACGCCGCCACGCTGAGTGTCGGCAGCGCCTCCCGCAGATGAAACTTGCGCACCGTCGCGCTACCGCGCGTCTGGGTCAGCGGCCGCCCGGATAACAGCCCATAGGAGATCAGGGTCGACGCCCCGGGCAGCACCGACAGCAGCGTATTCGCCAGTTCGCCGCCCACCGCGTCAAACACCAGATCGCTGTGCTGGCTGACCTTCTCCATCAGCGCCCGGTCGGTATCGAGGATCGGATAGATCCCGGACTGTTCCAGGCGCGCCCGGTGCTGCGGCGAGCGAATAATCCCGCTCACCGAGCGGGCGCCCATCGCCAGCGCCCACTGTCCCAGCAGACTGGCGCAGGAGGACGATGCCGCGGTCAGCACAAGGTGTTTTCCGGCAACCGGCCAGCGCTTGAGCATCAGCATAGCCGTCAGCGGATTGATATACCCGCGGGCGGCCAGCAGATCGTCAACTGCCGGCGGCACCGGCACCAGCCAGGTCTCATCCAGATCGATAAACCGCTGCCAGGTGCCGCCTCCGCGCAGGGGTAGCACCCGCTGGCCCACGCACAGCCGGCTGCCGTATGGCGCGGCGACCACCTCGCCAAGGCCTTCATAGCCGGCGACGGCCGGCAGTCGGGTGCGGTGGCGATAGGCGCCGGTCACGGGGATCAGATCCGAAGGATTCACCGGGGCAAAGCGCATCCTGACCCGCACCCGTCCGCCCGCCAGCGGCGCCAGCGGCAGGCGTTTCAGGGTCAGCACGGCGGCCGGCGGCCCGTAGCGGTCATAAACAATGGCGTCGTTGAACATCGACTGGCTCCAGACAACGAAAGTCGGGATCATAGCAGATCCCGCTTCCAGTGGCTCGCACCCGCGCCAGCCCGGGTCAGCCCGGGCCGTCGCTGGCCGCCGCCAGCAGCGGCACGATGATATCGCTGAGCGGCGTCGGAATGCCGTGCTGACGCCCGCGACGCTGCACCACGCCGTTACGAATATCCCACTCCAGCGGTCGGCCATTGAGGCGATCGATCAGAATAGAGGTGCTTAAGTCGGCAGGCGCCCGATGAAAGCCGGCGATAATCTCCTCCGGCACGCTGTCGCTCAGGGCGGCCCCTTCCGCCCGCGCCACCTGTAGGCATTCGCGCAGATAAGCCAGTCCGAGGGCAGTGATGTCCTCCCGGGCGAACATCCCGGCGCGGCGTCCGGTCAGCACCATCAGTCCGGCAACCGCGTTCTGCAACAGTTTGCGCCAGGCCACGGTGGTAAAATCAGCCGCCAGGTCCACCGCGCAGCGGGTTCCCGCCAGCGCCTGCTGCACCCGCTCTGCCCCCGGCAGATCCGGCAGCGTCAGGCGCGGCGTGGCGCGCAACCAGACAGAGGCATCGGCATCGCGCTGCGCCGGGAACCAGACCACCGACGGCAGCACCGTCGCGCCGCCGGTCAAGGGGGCAAACTGCTGGCGCTGCTCAACGCCGTTTTGCAGCACGCACACCACGGTGTCAGGGGAACACAGGGCCGTCAGCCAGGGGGCGATGGCCTCCGTCTGGGTGGTTTTCACCGCGACAAAGACCAGGTCGAAGGGGGCGGCTATCGCCATCGGGTCGGTGTACACCGGGCCGGGCACCACGATCTCACCCTCGTCAGTGCGCAGCACCAGCGCCGAATGGGCGGTACGCCCGCAGACCATCGGCGCCCTCCCCCTCTCAAACAGGGCGGCGGCAATCGTGGTGCCGATGGCGCCGGGACCAATTAGCGCAACCTTAGGAAATGCTGTCATGCCGAAGACCTCCTGATGATTCACCGCCCAGATTAGGCAAAGATTGCCCTCCACAGTAGCGTGAAAGACCGGAAGTCGGCAAGCGGCGCGTCGGGAAAAGCCTTTCGCCTTCCCCGACGGAGGGCTAGTAGCGCACGCAGACGGATTTGGTTTCGCACCAGCCGTCGAGCCAGTCAGGGCCGAAATCGCGGCCGGTACCAGACTGCTTCATGCCGCCGAAAGGCAGGTTGGCGTCAATCAGGGTATGGCTGTTGACCCATACCGTTCCCGCCTGCAGACGGTCGGTGTAGTTCAGGGCCTGGGTCAGATCGCGGGTCCAGACGCTGGCGGTCAGACCAAAATCGCTGTCGTTGGCCAGGCGCAGCGCCTCCTCGCCATCGGCCACTCGCACCAGGTTCACCACCGGGCCAAAAACCTCCTCACGGCTGAGACGCAGTCCGGCGTCGGGGTTTACCACCAGCGTTGGCGGAATATAGTACCCTCCCGCATCTGGTCCGGCGCTGCCGCTGATGAGCTCTGCCTTCTGCTGGCGAGCCTCTTCGAGGTAGGCCGCCACCTTGTCGCAGTGGGCCCGGGAGACCACCGGGTTGATCTGCGCCGTCTCCTGCATCCCCGGCCCCACCTGCAGCGATTTCACCGCCTGCTCGAAGCCGCTGACCAGGGTGTCAAACAGCGGCGCTTCGATGTAGATCCGCGAGCTGGCGGCGCAGACCTGCCCCTGATTGAGGAAGCTTCCGGTCATCAGCCCCTCAATAACCCACTGGGGGTCGGCGTCTTTGAGCACAATCGCCGGATTCTTGCCACCCAGCTCCAGCGTCACGCGGGTCAGGCGGTCGGCAGCCACGCGGGCAATCTGTTTCCCGGTCGCCGTCGAGCCGGTAAAGCTAACCTTCGCCACCTGCGGATGGGCGGTCAGCGCCGCGCCGCAGCCGGCGCCGCTGCCGGTGACCACGTTGAACACCCCGTCAGGAATGCCCGCCTGGGTCGCCAGCTCCGCCACCCGCAGCAGGGTCAGCGGGGTGGTTTCCGAGGGTTTAATGACGATCGAACAGCCCGCCGCCAGGGCCGGCATGACCTTCCACATGCCGATCATCAGCGGGAAATTCCACGGAACGATGCCCGCCACCACCCCGACCGGCTCTTTTTTGGTCCACGCCTGGTAACGCGCCCCTTGGGGGAACGGGATCGAAACGTCCAGCGTCCGGCCGCTGATCTTGGTGGTCAGCCCCGCGGTGTAGCGCATCCAGTTCAGGGTGCAGCCGACCTCAAAGGCGCGGGAGATGGCAATGGATTTCCCCTGCTCGAGGGTTTCCAGTTGCGCCAGCTCTTCGCCGTGCTGCTCCACCAGATCGGCAAAACGCAGCAGGATGCGTTCACGGTCAGCCGGGGTGCGCCCGGCCCAGCGGCGATCGACAAAAGCGCGCCAGGCGGACATCACCGCCCGGTCGACATCCGCCGGGCTGGCGTCGGCGGTGGTGGCAATCGCCTGCCCGGTGGCCGGATCCCAGACGGTTAACCGGTTTTCGCTCTGCGCGGCGCAGGGGGCGCCGTCGATATACAGGCCATGCTGACGGTCTAAAAACTGCTGGACGCTGGCAAGCAGCGCTATCTGTGAGGTGGACATACCCTTTCCTTATTCTTCGCGGATAGTGCTTTCAGTCTATGTCTGGTTGGCGGTTGGCGCTTTTTTCTCTGTGACATTCGTTTGCGCCGCTGTGACAGTCGCCGCAATTCCGTCGTCTGCCCTCGCAGAAATGTGCCGCGGGTAATAGTTCTTTCATATACCCGCCATCGCGCCCTTGCCTGAGGCGACACAAATGCAACAATGCAGAAACATTGTTATTACAGGAGAAGGGCGAATGATGACCACGGCAGAGGGGGGGCTGGCATATCAGCGCTGGCTGGCGACGATCAATCAGGTCTGCGGCCATTTCGCCGCCCGGCCGCTGAAGGAGAGTTTCCACGGCGAGATTGACGCCCGCTACGCCGGCAGCCTCAAGGTCAGTACCGTCACCGCCGCCGGCGTCAATCTCTACCGCACACGCAATGAGATAAAACGCGATAACGACGCCTGGTTCTATACCGTGTTTCAGCTCGCCGGCGAAGCCATCATCGAACAGGACGATCGCCAGGTGACGCTGGCGGCAGGCGATATCACGTTAATTGACGCCGCCCGCCCATGCTCCATCGTCTGGCAGCAGACTTCGCGTCAGGCCTCGTTGCTGCTGCCGCGCCAGCGGGTGGCGCCCACAGGGGACATCACTACCGCCTGCCGGCTGGACAAATCTCTGCCAATGGTCCAGCTCAGCCAGCGACTGCTGCTGGAAAGCATGGGCGGCACGACGCTCTCCGCCAGCGAGAGCGAAGCCGCGCTGGAGGCGATCGCCTGCCTGTTGCGCCCGGTGCTGCATCAGCGCGATCCTGCCCCTTCCCGGCGGGAAAAGCAGTTTCAGAAGATTATTGCGTTAATCGATGCGTCCATTCAGTCGGAGCATCTGCGTCCGGAGTGGCTGGCCAGCGAGACGGGCATGTCGGTACGCAGCCTGTACCGGCTGTTTGCCGACCAGGGGCTGGTGGTGGCGCAGTATATTAAGAACCGGCGGTTGGATCTGTGTGCCCAGGCGTTACAGAACGTCCATGACGATGAAAAGCTGGCGGGGATCGGCTACCGCTGGGGCTTCAGCGACCACAGCCATTTCTCCACCGCCTTTAAGCAGCGCTTTGGCGTCACCCCGGGGGAATACCGCAAGCGCTGTCGCTAATTATTTGCGCAGCCACTGGCCGTTCAATCCCTGGACGTACTCCCCGGGCTGCGCGCGGGCCACCAGCTTCTGCCCGGCCATTTTCGCCACTTCATCCACCGGCAGATTGTTGTCATCCGCCAGCTGCTGGTAGCTTTCGCTGCGCGCGGCGTTAATCTGCTTTACCAGCGCCAGCGTTTCTTTATCCTGACGCAGCGGCGCGAGATAGCCGTTCAGCGTCTCCCCCACTCGTCCCTGCTGGCGCGCTTCGCTCAGGGTCAACGCCAGCGCGGGCGCGCTGAGTAAAGCCAGCGTCAGCGCCGCGGTTAACAGTCGTTTTCTCATCGTCGCCTCAGAACAAATCGCTGCGGGATTTGAGCAGGTTTTCCACATCCTTATCGACCTTGATATGGATCTCATGCTCAATTTTGACATTCATATTGATGGTGATGGGCTCTTTCGACGCCGCGATTTCGATGCGCGGCGTACAGCCGGCGAGCAGCATCGACGCCGCCATGGCCAGTAACAGCTTCTTCATTTAGGTTCCTTACATGTCTTACCGTCCGTACAGCGCCGTACGGGCAGCGTAGCATTCTGCTCGAGCCACGCCTGTAAATTGTCGCCGAAGCGCAAACTGCGCCACAGGTCGAAAATATTCTCTTCATGAGCGTAGTTTAAATGCACGGTACTGCTTTTCCCGTCCACCCGGCTGGTGCCGTTGATGCTGGCCTTAAGCGTCAACACGCCCAGATTATCGAGGTTAATCTGCGTCCACGAGCGGGAGATTTCCATATAGCGCAGCCAGTTAATCGCCGCCCCGGCGGAGACGTTATCCGCCACCAGCGCATCGGCGGTGTCTTTATCCAGCCGCAGGGTCATCGGTCCGTCATTGCGCAGCCAGCCGTCGTGGATGATCCATTGATTATTCTCCAGCCACAGCGGCAGCGCGCCGCTCACCGCGCCGGACATGGCGAACTGTTTCACCTTGACGGCGCTGGTCAGTTCGCTGCTGGAGATATGCTGCAGGCGGATCAACGCCGGGTCGCGCTGCGGCATACGCAGCTGCAGCAGCGTCAGTTTCCCGCCTAACAGATCGACGCTGACGTCGCTGAGCTGCAGCGGATTGGCCTCGCTCCACGGCCAGGTGCCCTGCAGGTCCGCCGTCAGATTACGCGCGGTGACCTGGTTGACGATTTCGCCAATGCGCAGGGAGACCGGGCGGCGGATGCCCAGCTGCCAGTGACCGTCGCTGAAGCGGAACGGCAGGACGAAATCGACGCCGTTGATCTGGTTATCCGGCATCCAGGCGCTGCCGCCCTTCAGGACGCCATGGCCGCCCGCCTCAAATCCCTGCCCGGCTGCCGCCGAGAAGGCCACCTGCGCGTAGAGACTGCCTTCGCGCAGGTTCATCTTCCAGTCCGGCGGCACCAGCGGCTGGAACACCGTTAGCGACTGTTTTGGCCACCACGCCTGGCCGCGCAGCCGTTCGCCATCCCAGCGCCCGGACAGACGCACCGGACCGATAGCCTCGGCATGCAGGGCGCCGGTGAACTGGAACCACGTCGGGTCCCGACCGTCGAGGGCGAATTTCAGCGTTGAGGCCGGGAGATAGCTGCCGCCGGAGAAGGTGGTTTTGGCGGCGTCCAGCGACAGCGCGCCGGTTAACCTCGGATGCTCAGCATCGCGCAGCCAGCGGATCGGCTGCTCGAGGGTCAGACGCGGGGTGCTGACCCGCATTGTGCCGTACTCAAGCTTATCGAAGCCGGTGGAAAGGCTGCTCAGGGTAATAGCATTGTCGCGCCACTCCCCGCTGCCCTTCACATCCCAGCGCGCCTGCATCGGGGTAAAATGTCCCTCGCCCCAGTAGCGCCACTGCCAGCGGCCGCTGTCGGGCAGAAAATCGCTCGCCTGACCGTCCAGATGCAGCGTAAAGTCGCCCATCTGCTGCTCATGGGCGCGAAGGATCGCCTGCAGGCGGCCATCGACGCCCTGCTGGGTGACCTTTACCCCGGCCAGCGGCCAGCGGATTTCGTCAATATTCAGCGCGTCGATCACCCGCCCGCGCGAGCGCAGCAACGCACCGGGGTGAAAAGCCAGCTGCGGGCTGATCAGCGGCCCGCTGAGCTGAGCCGGCAGCGCCGCGTATAGTATCATCTCCCCCAGCTTGGCCTCGCCGGTGAGCCGCAGCGGCAGATCGCTGTTATCCATGCTCAGCTTGCCCGGACCAATATTCAGTACCGCATTGCCCTTCCCGGCATGCCCCTCGGTGAGAACATTCAGGCGACCGCTGACGATCATCTGTTCGGTGCCCTGCTGCCAGTTACCCACCGACAGCGCCACCCGCCCGCGCAGCGGATACGCCTCGTAACGGGTGCGCCAGCGGCCGTCGCTGATGGTGATCCGCTCCGGAGTGATCTCCCACGGCAGGTCCAGAATAGGCTCTACCTCACCCCGCGGGGTGACCAGCAGCTGGCCGCGATTGTGCTGCCACTCGAGCTCAGCATCGATCCATTCCGCAGTCTGCGGGAATTCGAAGGTGCCCTGCATCTGGCCGTCGACCGGCAGACCATCCGGCACCAGCGGCAGATGGAAGGTCCCCACCAGCTTCACCGGCGGCTGATCGTCAGTCAGCCGGGCGCTGAACTGGCTGACGGTTAGCGCCTGGCCGCGCAGGCGCGCCTGCAGACTCAGTTCCTTCCCGGCAAAGCCGATATCCTGCTGCGCAGGCGTTAATGACATTACCAGCCGCCCCTGCCATTTCTCCCACGGCGAGAGCCGCAGATTGTCAATGGTTAACCAGCTATAGGGCAACATCGATTGCCATTCGGCAAGCGTGCGCGGTGAACCGGGAGAGGGATCGCTGGCCGGCAATTTGCTCAGGCAGGCGCTGTTGATCTCCAGCTGGCCAATATGCAGCCGCCAGCGGCTGGGACGCGAGAGACGGGCATCGGTCACCCGGGCGATTTCACAGTCGCCCACCAGATAACGCAGATCGGGGATCAGCAGGGCCGACCGCGTCAGGCGCGGGCTCTCCTGCAAAGAGATACGCGTGCCCACGGGCAGCCAGATGCCCGCCAGCGTCGGCACCCAGTGGGTTAGCGTCAACAGCAGGGTTAGCGGCAATAACACCAGAACTAACACCAGCGCGATGGCGGCTTTATATTTACCCTTCATGGGCAGTTAATATCCTGATTCAACATAAGTAAAAGCCGAAAGGCGTCCATTGTGACACGTTCGACCAGTGAGTGAAAGTTTACGGCCTGTTAAAGCATAGTTGCCAGCCGGACTCGCGGCGCGACGTTCGGCCATTATCATTTAACTGTTGTTTAAGTCGCCCCTGCCACACTCCAGCCAGACGGGAATAGCTTGCGGGAGAGGCGGTGTCGTTAATTATCTCGCTCATAGAGAGCGCACAGGACCACTATCCATGGGTATTGCTGATTGTTTTTCTGCTTACCTTCACTAAATCCTGCGCATTGGTCTCGCTGGCAATCCCCGGCACCTCCGGCCTGCTGCTGCTGGGGACATTCGCTTCCGCCAGCCTCGGACATTTCCTGTTAATGTGGTCCAGCGCCAGCCTCGGCGCCATCGGCGGATTCTGGCTATCGTGGCGGCTGGGCATTCGCTACCGTCATCGCCTCCCCCATCTACGCTGGCTGACCGCCGAGCGTCTGGCCCGCAGCCGCCTCTTCTTTCAGCGCTATGGCCCGTGGGCTATCTTTTTCAGCCGCTTTCTCTCTCCCCTGAGGGCTACGCTGCCCTTCGTTAGCGGCGCCAGCAGTCTGCCGCTGTGGTCGTTTCAGCTGGCTAACGTCAGCTCCGGTCTGCTGTGGCCGCTTCTGTTGCTCGCGCCCGGCGCTTTCAGCCTCAGTTTGTGGTGAAAAAAACTTTGTCTTTCAAAGAGATTCCGCAAGTCCGCGATATGCTCTAGAATTAGGATTAGCACCCTCTCATTAAACTATTTTTTAATAATTGTACGATTATTTTAAATATGCTACCGTGACGGTATAATCACTGGAGAAAAGTCTTATGAAAATCGCGGTTTATAGTACGAAGCAGTACGATAAAAAGTACCTGCAGCACGTTAATGATGCATACGGCTTTGAACTGGAATTCTTCGATTTCCTGCTGACAGCGAAGACTGCCAAAACCGCCAACGGTTGCGAAGCGGTATGTATCTTCGTCAATGACGACGGCAGCCGCCCGGTGCTGGAAGAGCTGAAGGCCCACGGAGTGAAATATATCGCCCTGCGCTGCGCCGGGTTTAACAACGTCGACCTTGAGGCGGCAAAGGAGCTTGGCCTGCGCGTCGTGCGCGTTCCAGCTTACTCTCCGGAAGCGGTCGCTGAGCATGCGATCGGTATGATGATGTCGCTCAACCGCCGCATCCACCGCGCTTACCAGCGTACCCGCGATGCCAATTTCTCCCTCGAAGGCCTCACCGGCTTCACCATGTACGGCAAAACCGCCGGGGTGATCGGCACCGGGAAAATTGGCGTAGCGATGTTGCGGATCCTCAAAGGCTTCGGCATGCGCCTGCTGGCGTTCGACCCGTACCCAAGCGCCGCGCTGGAGCTGGGTGTGGAATATGTTGACCTCGCCACGCTGTACAAGGAATCGGACGTGATCTCCCTGCACTGTCCGCTGACCGACGAAAACTACCACCTGCTCAATCGCGAAGCCTTCGATCAGATGAAAGACGGGGTGATGGTGATCAACACCAGCCGCGGCGCCCTGATCGACTCCCAGGCGGCCATCGACGCCCTGAAGCACCAGAAAATTGGCGCGCTGGGGCTGGACGTTTATGAGAACGAACGCGATCTGTTCTTTGAAGACAAATCCAACGACGTGATCCAGGACGACGTCTTCCGCCGCCTCTCCGCCTGCCATAACGTGCTGTTTACCGGCCACCAGGCGTTCCTCACCGCCGAGGCGCTGATCAGCATTTCGGAGACCACTCTGGGTAACCTGCAGCAGGTCGCCAACGGCGAAACCTGTCCGAACGCCATCGTCTGACGCCTTTCCCTTTTGTGCTCCTCTCCCGGGGGGAGCACATTCAGATAATCCCCACAGATCCCCGCTGCGATACCGTTACACTGGCTTGGTTTTATTAGTTATGTGAATGTTTTGGAGTGAAAATGAACAAATTTGCGGCGCTTCTGGCGGCAGGTATGCTGCTGTCCGGCTGTGTCTATAACAGTAAAGTGTCCACCGGTGCGGAACAGCTGCAGCATCATCGTTTCGTGCTGACCAGCGTCAACGGCCAGGCGGTCAACGCCAGCGACCGGCCGCTGGAGCTGAGCTTCGGTGAGAAGATGGCTATTACGGGCAAGATGTATGTATCCGGCAATATGTGCAACGGCTTTAGCGGGGAAGGTAAAGTGTCGGACGGCGAGCTGAAGGTCAAATCGCTGGCGATGACCCGGATGCTGTGCCACGACGCCCAGCTCAATACCCTGGATGCGACGATCGACAAGATGCTGCGCGAGGGTGCGCAGGTCGATCTGACGGAAAACCAGTTGACGCTGGCGACCGCCGACCAGACGCTGGTCTATAAGCTCGCCGACCTGATGCACTAGCCGGCGTTGAGGTGCCGCTGACGCTGCCCCGCGACGGGGCCGCTGTTAGTAGCCGCAGCTGCCGCCCGCCAGCGCCTGCTCGCTGCAGCGTTTGCCGTTCGGCAGCGCGCACATGCCAATCGCCGAACCATCGAGCTGACGAGCCACCGATAACGAACCGCCTATCATGGCGCAGTTGGCCTGACCGGCGTCGCTCATCGCCGCCCGCATTCCCGGCGTGACGTGCGCCGCCGTGGCCTGCTGAACGGGTTCACTACTGCACGCGGACAGCAACAGCGCCGCACATCCTACTAACATCGCAGCTCGCATTCTCTCTCCCCTCGGAAACGTCTTAAAAAAGCAAACCCCAGAATAATAGGCAGCGTGGCGGGCGGCGTCGAGAGGGGAAGTACGTATTTATGCGCCTCATTAACATTTTCTAGCAAATTTTCGCCTAAAGCTTGATCTGCCTCGGCCAGTCGCCCGGCGCAGGTGGTTCCTCTCCCGGCAGGCAGCCATTTTCTCCGCGAACCACGCAAAATATTGATCTGGTCACGGGTACCCGGCGCATTGAGGACACAAATGCAAAAATGGCGGGGTCAGCGGTTTGCTAAACTACCCCTTATATAATTACAGGGCGCGTCGCGGTTTCACGCGTCCATTCTTTTGCGCAATGTAAGGGTGTCTTCATATGATTACGATTGATGGTAATGGCGCGGTCGCTTCCGTCGCGTTTCGCACCAGTGAAGTTATCGCCATCTACCCGATCACGCCCAGTTCAACGATGGCGGAACAGGCTGACGCCTGGGCCGGCAATGGGCTGAAAAACGTCTGGGGCGATGTTCCCCGCGTGGTCGAAATGCAGTCGGAGGCGGGCGCCATTGGCGCCGTACATGGCGCGCTGCAGACCGGCGCCCTCTCCACCTCCTTTACCTCATCGCAGGGCCTGCTGCTGATGATCCCCACCCTGTACAAACTGGCCGGCCAGCTGATGCCGTTTGTGCTGCACGTCGCCGCCCGCACTGTCGCTACCCATGCGTTGTCGATCTTCGGCGACCATTCCGATGTCATGGCCGTCCGCCAGACCGGGTGCGCCATGCTGTGCGCCAGCAGCGTTCAGGAAGCGCAGGATTTCGCGCTAATCTCGCATATCGCCACCCTGCAAAGCCGGGTGCCGTTTATTCATTTCTTTGATGGTTTCCGTACTTCGCACGAAATCAACAAAATCGCCCCGCTGGCGGATGACACTATTCGCGCCCTGCTGCCGCAGGATAAGATCGCTGAGCATCGCCAGCGCGCGCTCAACCCGGAACACCCGGTGATCCGCGGAACCTCGGCCAACCCCGACACTTATTTCCAGTCCCGGGAGGCCACCAATCCGTGGTACGACGCGGTGTATGACCATGTCGAGAAAGCGATGGACGATTTCGCTGCCGCCACCGGCCGTCAGTACAAACCGTTTGAGTTTTACGGCCACCCGCAGGCAGAGCGCGTGATCGTCATTATGGGCTCGGCCATCGGCACCTGCGAAGAGGTGGTCGATGAGTTGCTGAGTCGCGGCGAGAAAGTCGGCGTGCTAAAAGTCCGCCTCTATCGCCCGTTCTCCGCCGCCCACCTGCTGGCGGCGCTGCCGGAGAGCGCCCGCGCGGTTGCCGTACTGGATCGCACCAAAGAACCCGGCGCGCTTGCCGAACCGCTTTATCTCGACGTGATGACCGCCCTGGCGGAAGCCTTTAACCGCGGCGAGCGCGAGACGCTACCGCGCACTATCGGCGGCCGCTACGGTCTCTCCTCCAAGGAGTTTGGTCCGGAATGCGTACTGGCGATATTCAGTGAACTGCAGGCCGCCCAGCCGAAGCCGCGCTTTACCGTCGGGATCTATGATGACGTGACCAACCTGTCGCTGCCGTTGGGCGAAAATACCCTGCCGGCAGAGGCCAAGCTCGAGGCCCTGTTCTACGGCCTCGGCAGCGACGGCAGCGTGTCAGCCACCAAAAACAACATCAAAATCATCGGCAACTCGACCCCATGGTTCTCCCAGGGCTATTTTGTCTATGACTCGAAGAAAGCGGGCGGCCTCACCGTCTCGCATCTGCGGGTCAGCGAAAAACCGATTCGTTCATCGTATCTGATTTCGCAGGCTGATTTCGTCGGCTGCCACCAGCTGCAGTTTATCGATAAATACCAGATGGCCGAGCGGCTGAAGCCCGGCGGCATTTTCCTGCTCAACACGCCGTACAGCGCCGATGAGGTCTGGTCCCGCCTGCCCCAGGAAGTCCAGGCCACCCTGAATCAGAAAAAAGCGCGTTTTTACGTGGTCAACGCGGCAAAGATCGCCCGCGAATGCAGCCTCGGGGCGCGCATTAATACCGTGATGCAGATGGCCTTTTTCCATTTAACCCAGATCCTGCCGGGTGATAGCGCGCTGGCGGAACTGCAGGCGGCCATCGCCAAAAGCTACAGCAGCAAAGGTCAGGAGCTGGTGGAGCGCAACTGGCAGGCGCTGGCCCTGGCCCGTGAATCACTGGCGGAAGTACCGCTCCAGCCGGTGAACGCCAGCAGTCCGAACCGCCCGCCGGTGGTCTCCGACGCCGCGCCGGATTTCGTCAAAACGGTCACCGCCGCGATGCTGGCCGGCCTCGGCGATGCGCTGCCGGTCTCTGCCCTGCCGCCGGACGGCACCTGGCCCATGGGCACCACCCGCTGGGAGAAACGCAACATCGCCGAAGAGATCCCCATCTGGAAGGAAGCGCTGTGTACTCAATGCAACCACTGCGTCGCCGCCTGCCCGCACTCGGCGATCCGCGCCAAAGTGGTCGCCCCGGAAGAGATGGAGAACGCCCCTGCCAGCCTGCATTCGCTGGATGTGAAATCCCGCGATATGCGCGGGCAGAAATACGTTCTGCAGGTCGCCCCGGAAGACTGCACCGGCTGCAACCTGTGCGTCGAAGTGTGCCCGGCAAAAGACCGCCAGAACCCGGAGATCAAGGCTATCAATATGATGTCCCGCCTGGAGCATGTGGAAGAGGAGAAGGTCAATTACGAGTACTTCCTCAACCTGCCGGAAATCGACCGCAGCAAACTTGAGCGCATTGATATTCGCACCTCGCAGCTGATAAGCCCGCTGTTTGAATACTCCGGCGCCTGCTCGGGCTGTGGCGAAACGCCGTATATCAAACTGCTGACCCAGCTCTACGGCGACCGAATGCTGATTGCCAATGCCACCGGCTGCTCCTCCATTTACGGCGGCAACCTGCCCTCGACACCGTACACTACCGACGCCAACGGCCGCGGCCCGGCGTGGGCCAACTCGCTGTTTGAGGATAACGCCGAATTCGGGCTCGGCTTCCGCTTGACCGTCGACCAGCATCGCCAGCGCGTGATGCGCCTGCTGAGCGAATTCGCCGACAAACTGCCGGCAGAGCTGAACGCGGCGCTGCACGCCGAGGCGACGCCGGAAGTTCGCCGCGAACAGGTGGCGGCCCTGCGTCAGGCGCTGGCCGGCGTGGCGGGAGCTGAAGAGCTGCTGACCGATGCCGACGCGCTGGTGGAGAAATCCGTCTGGCTGATCGGCGGCGACGGGTGGGCTTACGATATCGGCTTCGGCGGCCTGGACCATGTACTGAGCCTGACGGAAAACGTCAATATTCTGGTGCTGGACACCCAGTGTTACTCCAACACCGGCGGGCAGGCGTCAAAAGCCACCCCGCTGGGAGCAGTGACTAAGTTTGGCGAGCACGGCAAACGCAAGGCGCGTAAAGATCTGGGCGTCAGCATGATGATGTACGGGCATGTTTATGTGGCGCAAATTTCGCTGGGCGCGCAGCTGAACCAGACGGTAAAAGCGATTCAGGAAGCGGAAGCCTATCCGGGGCCATCGCTGATCATCGCCTATAGCCCTTGCGAAGAGCATGGCTACGATCTGGCGCTCAGCCACGACCAGATGCGTCAGCTGACCGCCACCGGCTTCTGGCCGCTCTACCGCTTCGACCCGCGTCGGGCAGACGAAGGCAAGATCCCGCTGGCGCTAGATTCCCGTCCGCCATCAGACGCGCTGGCCGAGACGCTGCTGAATGAGCAACGTTTCCGCCGCCTGAACGCCCAGCAGCCTGAAGTGGCGGAGCAGCTATGGAAAGACGCCGCCGCCGATCTGCAGAAGCGCTATGACTTCCTCGCCCAGCTGGCTGGCAAAGCGGAGAAATCGCCAAGCGAAGGTTAACCGCCCCGTCACCTTTGTCCATAAAAAAAGCCCGAACACAACGTTCGGGCTTGTCGTTTTACCGATAAACAACATCATTCCGCAGAATGAGACGGCAACAATAAATTATTGGCATGACAATAAAGGCATATAACGCGCAAATAATACGTGATTAGCCCGGGCATGTATAATTTTTATTTTGTATATTATCTATAAATGCATTCAGCATAATTATCACCATTTCATTGGTATTATTTATTTTAGATTTTACTTATATCGTAACAATTGAGTCTTACCGGATCTCAGACCGCTCCTTTAGCATGAGTTCACTTCCCACCCGGAAGTTAAAACATAAAAACAGTTAAAGGAATTTCTTCATGAAAAGAAAAGTACTGGCCCTCGTTATTCCGGCTTTATTAGCCGCCGGTGCCGCGCATGCGGCGGAAATTTATAATAAAGACGGGAATAAATTAGATCTCTATGGCAAGGTAGATGGTCTGCATTATTTCTCCAGCGACTCGAAAAAAGACGGCGATCAAACTTATTTACGTTTTGGCTTTAAAGGCGAAACCCAGATCAACGATATGCTTACCGGCTATGGCCAGTGGGAATATAACGTTCAGGCCAACAACACCGAGACCTCCAGCGATCAGGCGTGGACCCGTCTGGCATTCGCCGGTATCAAAGTGGGCGATTACGGCTCCTTCGACTACGGTCGTAACTACGGCGTGCTGTACGACGTTGAAGGCTGGACCGATATGCTGCCGGAGTTCGGCGGCGACTCCTACACCTATGCGGATAACTTTATGGCAGGCCGCGCCAACGGCGTCGCAACCTACCGCAATAGCGATTTCTTCGGTCTGGTGGAGGGTCTGAACTTCGCCCTGCAGTATCAGGGTAAAAACGAAGGCCAGAACGCGCAGGATATCAACGTCGGCACCAATAACCGCAGCAGCGACAGCGATGTTCGCTTCGACAATGGCGATGGTTTCGGCCTCTCCACTTCCTACGACTTCGGCATGGGCATCAGCGCGGCGGCAGCTTACACCTCGTCTGACCGTACAGGCGACCAGCAACACTATACTCACACCGAACGATACGCCAAAGGCGACAAAGCGGACGCCTGGACCGCCGGCCTGAAGTACGACGCCAACGATATTTACCTGGCGACCATGTACTCTGAAACCCGCAATATGACGCCATACGGCTCTACCAGCAGTACCAACGGTGGCGGTATCGCCAATAAAACGCAAAACTTCGAAGTCACCGCGCAGTATCAGTTCGACTTCGGCCTGCGTCCGGCCATCTCCTACCTGCAGTCCAAAGGCAAAGATCTGTACAATAACGGCCGCTATGCCGATAAAGATCTGGTCAAATATATGGACGTTGGCGCAACCTATTACTTCAACCGTAATATGTCCACCTATGTTGATTACAAAATCAACCTGCTGGATGGTAACGACAAATTCTACGAAGACAACGGTATCTCTACCGATAACATCGTCGCCCTGGGCCTGGTTTACCAGTTCTGATGCGCCTGCCCGCCGGTTCCGGCGGGCTTTCCCCCACCCGCCTCGCTGCAGATAAAACAAAACGCTATATCTCGCGGACTAAAATAGCCGTCCGTTTAATGATATAGTCATGGCCAGTCAGTGCTTGCCCGAGGACGTCCATCATGCACCACCATCCGGTTAAATCTTCCCGAATTATCTCCGTCGCCTACGATGACGCCTCCGCCACACTGGAAATCTATTTCTATCACCAGCCGCCATTACAATATACCGGGGTCCCACCGCGTATTTTTCATGATTTTTTACAGGTGGTGTCAAAAGGCCGGTATTATGACGGGGTGATCAAAGGAAAATTTCCCGAACGCAAGCTACGTTAATGTCAAAGTGTGACTGCGGTCATGATACAAAACGTGCCCTAATACCGTACAATATGAAGGGATACTTAAACAGGAGGTTTTATGAGCAGAATGATTCTTGTCCCTATCGATATCTCTGATAAAGAATTTACTGAACGCATTATCAGTCACGTTGAATCGGAAGCGCGGATTGACGACGCCGAGGTGCATTTCCTCACCGTGATCCCTTCTCTGCCCTATTATGCCTCACTGGGAATGGCCTATACCGCTGAGCTTCCCGGCATGGACGAGCTGCGTGAGGGTTCTGAAACGCAATTGAAAGAGATCGCGAAGCAGTTCTCCATCCCGGAAGACCGGATGCATTTTCACGTCGCGGAAGGATCGCCAAAAGATAAAATCCTTGCGCTGGCCAAGTCGCTGCCAGCCGACCTGGTGATCATCGCTTCGCACCGACCGGATATCACAACTTATCTGCTGGGCTCCAACGCCGCCGCGGTGGTTCGTCACGCCGAGTGCTCGGTACTGGTGGTCCGCTAACGCCGCAGCCCGCCGCCCGGCGGGCTTTTTATTTCCGCATCAGCCGCCCCCGCCTGGCTGCTCGCTGCCGAAAGTGCCGGAAAGATGCTGACATTCCGCCCCTGAATCCGTACCATACACGCCACGGTTGCCTGTCAAACCTCAATAATTGCTACGCGCCAGCGCCACGTTGTTCAGCGGCTGGCAGAATGCGTGCTTTTCTGATGCCACACTATGAATTGAGCCACTATTACATGCTGCAAAACCAAGAAATCAGTAAAAAAGAAAAGTACAACATCGATAAGCTGCAGAAACGTCTGCGCCGCAACGTCGGTGAGGCGATTGCCGACTTCAATATGATTGAAGAGGGCGACCGCATTATGGTTTGTCTTTCAGGCGGCAAGGACAGCTATACCATGCTGGAGATCCTGCGCAATCTGCAGAAAAGCGCGCCCATCTCCTTCTCGCTGGTGGCGGTGAACCTCGATCAGAAGCAGCCAGGGTTCCCGGAGCATATTCTGCCGGCGTATCTGGAGCAGCTGGGGGTTGAATACAAGATTGTCGAAGAGAACACCTACGGCATCGTCAAAGAGAAGATCCCGGAAGGAAAAACCACCTGCTCGCTGTGCTCTCGCCTGCGTCGCGGCATCCTCTATCGTACCGCCACCGAGCTCGGGGCGACCAAGATCGCCCTCGGCCATCATCGCGACGATATCCTGCAGACGCTGTTTTTGAATATGTTCTACGGCGGCAAAATGAAAGGGATGCCGCCGAAGCTGATGAGCGACGACGGCAAACACATCGTCATCCGCCCGCTGGCCTACTGCCGGGAAAAGGACATCGAGCGCTTCTCCCTGGCCAAAGGCTTCCCGATTATTCCGTGCAACCTGTGCGGTTCGCAGCCAAACCTGCAGCGCCAGGTGATCGCCGATATGCTCCGCGACTGGGACAAGCGTTATCCTGGGCGCATTGAAACCATGTTCAGCGCGATGCAGAACGTGGTGCCTTCGCACCTGAGCGACGTCAATCTGTTTGATTTTAAAGGCATCACCCACGGCTCAGAGGTGGTGGATGGTGGCGATCTGGCGTTTGACCGGGAAGATATTCCCCTGCAGCCCGCCGGCTGGCAGCCGGAAGAAGAAGACGCCCGTCTCGATGAGCTGCGTCTGAACGTAGTGGAAGTGAAATAACCCTCACGCGTCTCAGGCAGCCGCCTGAGACGCACTCTCCTGCCCTTACTTCAGCAGTCGTACGCGGCAGGATTTACCTTTGATCTTGCCATTTTGTAACTGCTTATACGCCTTCTGCGCCATATTCTGGCGGATCGCCACATAGACGTGGGCCGGGTGGACGGTAATTTTGCCGATATCGGCACCATCAAAGCCCATATCCCCGGTCAGGGCTCCCAGCACATCTCCCGGGCGCATTTTCGCCTTTTTCCCGCCGTCGATACACAGCGTCGCCATCTCCGCCGTCAGCGGCGCGATGGTGTTGCCCGTCGGCGCCGGCAGCCAGTTCAGGGAAAGCTGCAGCATGTCGGCCAGAATAGTGGCGCGCTGCGCCTCTTCCGGCGCACAGAAGCTGATGGCCAGCCCTTGTTCACCGGCGCGGGCGGTACGGCCGATGCGGTGAACATGCACCTCCGGATCCCAGGCCAGCTCGAAATTCACCACCAGCGCCAGGGATTTGATGTCCAGACCGCGGGCAGCGACGTCGGTCGCCACCAGAACCCGGACGCTGCCGTTAGCGAAGCGCACCAGCGTCTGATCGCGATCGCGCTGCTCAAGGTCACCATGCAGCGACAAGGCGCTCTGCCCGGCGGCGTTGAGCGCATCGCAGACCGCCTGGCAATCGCGTTTGGTATTGCAGAACACCACGCAGGATGCGGGCTGATGCTGGCTGAGCAGGCGCTGCAGCAGGGCAATCTTACCGTGGCGGGAAACCTCAAAGAACTGCTGTTCAATCGCCGGGAGCGCGTCGACAGTGTCGATCTCAATGGTCTGCGGATTGCGCTGCACCCGGCCGCTGATCGCCGCGATTGCCGCCGGCCAGGTAGCAGAAAACAGCAGCGTCTGCCGGTCAGCCGGTGCGAAGCGGATCACCTCATCAATGGCATCGCTAAAGCCCATATCGAGCATGCGGTCCGCTTCGTCCATCACCAGGGTCTGCAGCGCGTCAAGGGAGACCGTTCCCTTCTGCAGATGATCGAGCAGACGGCCCGGGGTGGCGACGATAATATGCGGGGCATGCTGCAGGGAATCTCGCTGGGCGCCAAAGGGCTGCCCGCCGCAGAGCATCAGAATCTTGATGTTCGGCAGGCAGCGCGCCAGGCGGCGCAGCTCGCCGGCGACCTGATCGGCCAGCTCGCGGGTCGGGCACAACACCAGCGACTGGGTCTCGAAGCGCGCCGGATCGATATGCTGCAGCAGACCCAGCCCAAATGCGGCCGTTTTTCCGCTGCCGGTTTTTGCCTGCACGCGCACATCTTTCCTCCCGAGGATCGCCGGCAGGGCGGCGGCCTGAACCGGGGTCATCGACAGATAACCCAGCTCGTTAAGGTTGGCTAATTGGGCGGCAGGTAAAACAGTCAGGGTAGAAAAAGCGGTCACAATGTATTCTCGTATTAAAAGGCAGACAATCTGCAGGCGCGTATCCTCGCAGATCTCCGCGCCTGATGCGACAATTTAATCGGCTCTTCGTCAGGCGGCGGATCGGGCTGGGGCTGCGGACGCGGTCGTGGATCGGGTAAAGGAGCCGGATCGTTCGGCTCGGGCGAGATAGGGATAGACTGGGCTGTCAGCTCTGAAGCGTAATACATAGAGGCCTCCCGGAGAGTGATACGGGCGTACCCGCAGGCGTCAACGGCCAGAAACCGTCGGGTGTCTTAGTAAGGGTAGAAGCTGGTCCGGAGAGCGCAAAAAAAAAGCCGACTCAACAAAGCCGGCGTCGTACGAATCAATTGTGCTATGCAGTAATTCAAAAAAGGAAGTAAGACAATATGGAGCGCAACGCCCATCGCTTGACGTTGCATTCACCTGCGAGAGAGATATTGCCCTGAATGGGTAGATGGTTTATTGATTTCGCTCAAACATTGCCGGGTTTTCCCGGCACTACGGCCGCTAAAAGGCGATTCTTTACAGCCATTTACTGCGATGTAACCACCACGCAACACCACCGATGACAACGACTAACATCAAGCAGAAAAGGCTAAACCCCAGATGCCAGCTGTTGCCAGGGATCCCGCCGAGGTTGACGCCGAACAGGCCGGTTAAAAAGGTGCTGGGTAGAAACACCATCGCCATCAATGACATGGTATAGGTCCGCCGCGCCAGCGACTCCTGCATAATCTGGGCGATCTCATCGCTCATGATCGCCGTGCGGGCGATGCAGCTGTCGATCTCATCCAGCCCGCGCCCCAGCCGCTCGGCGATATCCTGCATCCGCCGCCGCTGATCGTCGCTCATCCACGGCAGTCGCTCGCTGGCCAGCCGGGCGTAAACATCGCGCTGCGGCGCCATATACCGGCGCATCACGATCAGCTGTTTACGCAGCAGGGCAAGGAAACCGCGCGGCGGCACCTGCTGATCGAGCAGGTCGTCTTCGAGGTCGATTATTCGGTCGTGCAGTTGTTCAATAAACTCACTGGCATGATCGGTCAGCGCGTCGCAGACTTCCACCAGCCAGCTGCCGCAGTCCGTCGGCCCATTGCCCTCCTTCAGGTCACCCAGCACATCGTCAAGCGCCAGCACTTTGCGCTGACGAGTGGAGACGATGAGCCGCTCATCCATATAGAGACGCATCGCCACCAGCTGGTCTGGGCGTTCATCGGTGCTGCCGTTGATGCAGCGCAGGGTGATCAGCGCCCCGTCGCCGATCCGCGTTACCCGCGGTCGGGTGCTCTCGCCTGCCAGGGCATCGCGCACGTTATTGGGCAGTAGCGGGGTGGCCGCCAGCCAGTCGGCGCTGTCGCTATGGGTATAGTTGAGATGCAGCCAGCAGGGCTTCTCTTTGTCGATAATATCGTTATCGGCGAGCGGCTTCACGCCCCCCTGCCCGTCGAGCACCCACGCGAAGATCGCGTCCGGTATCTGCAACTCCGAGCCTTTAATCGCGTCCACTCAACCTCCGTTAATCCATGCCTGTCACATTTCACGCACTCTGTATAAGGTACGCGAAAGCGCGCTTTTTCGCTGTTTATTGCCCGGTGAAAGGGGCTAATCGCTTCATTAAAAAGCGCTTTCCCCCGGGCCGCGCCCACCTTCCTCATTTAACGTTAAAGTGTAGTGAAATCAAGTTCTTCAGGTTTTGCGCGCCTCAGTGCGACTTTTTGCCGTTTATTTTGCGACTTTATGCTGTATTATGCCGCTTATTGCGTCAACTTGCGGAGTCTCTCGTCATGCATAAGCTCGCCCGACAAAAACACATCCTCGACCGGCTGAGTGAAACCGGTCAGCTGAGCATCAGCGAACTGGTTGATGCGCTGCAGGTGTCGGCCGATACCATACGCCGGGATCTCAGCGAGCTGGAAAACCAGGGCGTACTGCAGAAAAGCCACGGCGGCGCCATCGCGCTTAACGTCCCGGCGATGACGCGCCAGGGAAGAAACGCCCTGCTCCCCGGAACCAAGCAGCGTCTCGGCCAGCAGGTCGCCGCGCGCATCCCCTCCGGCTCGACGCTGTTTCTTGACGCCGGGAGTACCCTGCTGGCCGTCGCTACCCAGTTGAAAGGCCCCATGACCGTGATCACCGCGTCGCTGGATATCGCCCAGCTGTTTAGCGACCGCGCCGATATCCAGCTCATCCTGCTTGGCGGCCAGTGGGACAGTGAGCAGCGGCTGTTCGCCGGCAGCGCCACGCTGTCGCTGGTGGCGCGCTACCGCGCCGATATCGCGATTCTCGGCGCCTGCGCGTTGCATGCCGAACTGGGGCTGAGCGCCAGCCAGGAGGCCGATGCCGACGTAAAACGCGCCATGCTCGCCGCCAGCGCGGAACACTGGCTGGTGGCGGACCATACCAAAGTCAACCATTGCGAACCCTGGCTGGTGGCCGGTCTCAGCGACATACACCATCTTTTCCTCGATCGTCCCTGGCCTGAGCTGGGGGATGACCCTGCCCTCTCTGTACATATTGCTGACGCTTAACAACGCGGAGAACCTGATGAGTAACAACACGATAAATATCGCCCTGATTGGCTATGGCTTCGTCGGTAAGACCTTCCACGCGCCGCTTATCCGTTCGGTGCCGGGGCTGAACCTGGCGTTCGTCGCTTCCCGCGATGAAGAGAAGGTCAAACGCGACCTGCCGGACGTCACGGTGATCGCCTCCCCGGAAGCAGCGGTCCAGCATCCGGACGTTGACCTGGTGGTCATCGCCTCCCCTAACGCCACGCACGCCCCGCTGGCCCGCCTGGCGCTGAACGCCGGCAAACATGTGGTGGTGGATAAGCCCTTTACCCTCGATATGCAGGAGGCCCGGGAGCTGATCGCCCTGGCGGAGGAGAAACAGCGTCTGCTCTCCGTCTTCCATAACCGCCGCTGGGACAGCGACTATCTCGGGATCCGTCAGGTGATTGAGCAAGGCACCCTCGGCGCGGTGAAACACTTCGAGTCGCATTTCGACCGCTTCCGCCCGGAAGTCCGCGTCCGCTGGCGCGAGCAGAACGTCCCGGGCAGCGGCTTGTGGTTCGACCTGGGGCCGCACCTGATCGACCAGGCGCTGCAGCTATTTGGTTTGCCGCAGTCGGTGCAAGGTAACATAGCCACCCTGCGCGACGGGGCGGAGATCAACGACTGGGCGCATGTGGTATTAAACTACCCGGCGCATAAAGTGATCCTGCACTGCAGCATGCTGGTCGCAGGCGGCTCGTCGCGCTTCACCGTGCACGGCGATAAAGGTAGCGTTATCAAAGCGCGGGCCGACCAACAGGAGAGCCAGCTGCTGGCGGGCGTGGTACCGGGCAGCGCCGGCTGGGGCCAGGATGACGACCCGCTGGTTATCTATGATGCCTCGCTGCAGGCCCACGCGCAGGCTACCCCGCAGGGCGATCAGCGCCAGTACTATATGCTGATCCGCGATGCGCTGAAGGGCCAGATCGCCAATCCGGTGCCACCGGTGGAAGCGCTGGCGGTGATGGCCGTTCTGGAAGCGGCGGTGCGCTCTGCTGAAAGTGGTATGGTGCAAACTCTGGACCTGTCCGACGACGAGCGCAACACGCTGCGCTAATCCGCCCTCTTCTCCGGTTACCTGCGCGGCCCGCAGGTAACCGCTACTTTTGCTCCACCTTAGAAAAAATCACTATCTATCCGCAGATTAACATTGCTTTATCCTGCTCCATGGCGCAAAGCACCGCTGGAAATTTCAGCCAATTGGGAGGAGGATAGAATGCAGATCGATCGTAATGAGAAAGAGGTTGCTGACGCTGTGGACGCGGCAACCGTACTACCGGACAGGAGAAGCGCATGTATTACACGTTAGGAGATACCACTCTCCATTTTTATCGCTATCAGTGCAAATTTTACGTCGCCCACTGGGAAGGGGGTAACGTGATGAGCGAAAAATTTAAATCGTTTATCGAACAGATCACTGAGAAGACCGGGCTGGATGCGAAACGCGTCGAGACCGCCGCGCGCGATTATTTTACTAACGTGGATTAACAGGCAGTGCTGTTCGTAAGAGACAAGCTGGTGCGGTAGCCGCGCAGGCTAACCCCACCTTTCACCGCCAGGACGCCTCGCGCCGCCTGGCGGCTTCTCTATTCTGCCAGCATTAAACGGTAGTCAGTTTTGCCAGAATGGCGGCGAAGGCGTCATTAACCTTATCGCCGGCGAGCAGTTTTTTACGCAACGTGAAGCTTCTGCCGCTGGAACGGATCAGCAGTCGGACTTTCGCATCATTATTGCTGCGTTCAACTACGGCAACATCCCGCAAGGGAATAACGTAGGTATCGGCATAGAGCCCCGGCGTAAATATCATCGACTCGCCGCTCACGCCAATCACCACCCGATTTTGCAGACGATAACCATTGCACAGCGCAACAATACCAGCGGCAATAAATACTCCGCCTATCCCCATGCCAATCATTAAAATAATGATCCCGGCGATGAGCGCCAGCGCCCCTTGGGGATAAAAGCCTGAGGCATTAAAGGTTAATAGCTGCTGGTTATCAGCCTCGCCCACTGCCGTGGTTGATCGCCAGGGCGTAAATCCGGCGTTAATCCGCGTTTGCAAGCTGAACAGACTACCCACCAGAAAGATCACGCTGGCGGGCACCATCACGATACCGCCAACAAACGCCAGGACGATGGCCAGATAAGGGTAGCGGCCTGACAGCATTATGCTGATCGCCTGAACCACCACGGCGATAAACAGGGCCAGCACCAGCCAGGACCACATGCTGTCCACCCCACGATGGAAATTCAGTTGTCCTTCATCGAGTAATAAATTACGCGCGACAAAACAGATAATAATATTAACGAACAGGCCAATCCAGGCCAGCTTGTGCACATGCTTCATACCCTACTCCATTATGGTTTTTACTATTCCATTTCCAGGCATTATTAAATACAGTCTCAATGCCGGCTGGATAGTAGCAAAGCGGTACGCAAGATCAATAAAAAGCGCGCGGTCTCCTCACATTCTAATTTATATTCAGCGTGATATTGTTAGTTATCATTTATCGTAATTATATAAACCATCCTATATATTGGCGCTATATATTTTCAGCGCAATAATATCGCCCTGCCGCCAGGCAGGGCGTCGCAGATTAACGCTCCTCAAGCGCCGCCACCGGCGCCGACGCGCTTTTCCTGCGCAGCAGATAGCCTGCAGCAAGGATCAGCAGCCATACCGGGATCAGGCAGACGGAGATGCGGATGTCCGGGGTCAGATACATCACCCCGAGGATCGCGGCGAGAAACAGCAGACACAGCCAGTTTGTCAGGGGATAGGCGAAACTCTGGAAAGCCGTTACCTTCCCCGCCCGCTGCATGGCGCGGCGGAACTTAAGATGAGTGATGCAGATCATCGCCCAGTTGATGACCAGGGCGGCCACCACCAGGGCCATCAGCAGGGCAAAGGCTTTCCCGGGCATCACATAGTTAATCACCACGCAAAGCGCCGTGGCGACGGCGGATACCGCCAGGGCGGTCAATGGGATCCCGCGGTGGTTCACCCGCAGCAGCGCACGCGGGGCGTTGCCCTGCTGAGCCAGGCCGAACAGCATCCGGCTGTTGCAGTAGACGCAGCTGTTGTAGACCGACAGCGCGGCGGTGAGCACCACCAGATTGAGGGCGTTGGCCACAATATTGCTGTCAATGGCGTGAAAGATCAGCACAAAGGGGCTTCCCCCTTCCACGACGTTCCGCCACGGGTAGAGTGACAGCAGGACCGCCAGCGACCCCACGTAAAACAGCAGAATACGGTAGATCACCTGGTTGGTGGCTTTGGGAATGGTTTTATGCGGTTCGTCGGCTTCCGCCGCGGTGATCCCCACCAGCTCAAGCCCGCCGAAGGAGAACATGATCACCGCCATGGCCATCACCAAGCCCGTGATGCCGTTAGGGAAAAATCCCCCGTCCTGCCACAGGTTGGCCACCGTCGCCGCCGGGCCGCCGTGACCGCTAAATAACAGATAGCAGCCAAAGGCGATCATGCTGATGATGGCGGCCACTTTGACAATCGAGAACCAGAACTCCAGCTCGCCATACACTTTGACGTGCGTCAGGTTGATGGCGTTGATCGCCACGAAGAAGATCGCCGCCGACAGCCAGGTGGGTACCTCCGGCCACCAGTACTGAATATAGATCCCCACCGCCGTCAGCTCCGCCATGCTTACCAGCACGTACAACACCCAGTAATTCCAGCCGGACATAAACCCGGCGAAGGGCCCCCAGTAGCGGTTGGCGAAATGGCTGAACGACCCCGCCACCGGCTCCTCTACCACCATTTCGCCAAGCTGACGCATGATAAAGAAAGCGATAACCCCGGCGATGGCGTACCCCAGCAGGACCGACGGGCCTGCCATACGGATCGTTTGCGCGATACCTAAAAACAGTCCGGTGCCGACCGCCCCCCCGAGGGCGATCAACTGGATGTGGCGGTTTTTTAACCCGCGTTTTAACTGATGCTCTTGCTGCGTTGTCATCTCTGACCTGCCCCTGTCTGTAAAAAGTCACGTTCGCCGGTAGCAACTTTCAGGCCAGCGGAGCGCCTTGCAGCGTCAGACAAAAATTAATTAATTGAAATATATTCAAATATTCTTTTCAAATCAGTTCCGGTAGCTGGTCATGTCGGCGCCGACCTGGCGCATCACACGCGAAAACTGGCCAGATAACGCACAGATCATGAGAAAAATAGCGGATTAATGCATGAACCTGACCCGTTTTGGTGCATCCGGTTTGCCGCCGTCCGCTCAGGCTTCACGCCAGGCAAAAAACTGTTAGGCTGGTAGCCACTTTTACGTTCCGCTAGTGGCCACTATGTACAACATCGACGACTATGATCTGAAAATACTTACCCTGCTGCAGGCCAATGGCCGTTTAACCAATCAGGAGCTGAGCGAGCTTATCGGCCTGTCCGCTTCCCAGTGTTCGCGCCGCCGTATCGCCCTTGAACAGGCACAGCTTATCCTCGGCTACCATGCGCGTCTGGCGCCGGATGCAGCCGGGCAGGAGATGCTTGGCCTGATTGAGGTGCGTCTGCTGAATCACACCCCGCAATGCGTGGAGAGCTTTCATCAGATGCTCAGTGAAGTGGACGCCATTCTGGACGCCTGGAAAACCACCGGCGACGCCGATTATCTGCTGCGGGTAACGGTCCCGGACCTGCCCGGTCTGAGCCATTTGATCAGCCATATTCTGGCGCAAAACAAAGGGGTGGCCCATCTGAAAACCGCCGTCGTGCTCAACCGCCTTAAAGAGAACGGCCAGCTGATGCCGGGCACGACCCCGCTGCGCTGAACCGGGGCACAGTGCCCTGCGCTGGTGCAGACGCGGGGCCAGACAATGCGCGACAAGCGGCAAATTCGCACAATTCACGCATTCGGAAACCATAAAACGCACGACCCGTGCAATTTTCTCTTCCTGTCAGAACAACAGGTTAGGCTAAACCACGGCTATTTTTTCCGCAAACGCTCGCCAGGGCACGCTCCTCTGGTGCGATTTTTGCAAACAAGCGCTTATCCTTGTTAACGAAAAGATAGTGCTTATTTATGGATAATATCCTTTCCCCTGAAAAACTGACCCACACCTGGCTGGAGGATACCCTGGCGCTGCTGTTCGGCACGCTGATGATCTCCTTTGGCATTATTTTATTTCGCCAGGCCGGTGCCCTGACCGGCGGAACGGCAGGTATGGCCTTTCTGATCCACTATGCCACCCACCTGCCGTTTGGCGTGGTCTTCTTCGTCATTAACCTGCCATTCTACTGGCTCTCTGTCCGGCGGATGGGCGCCGCCTTCACGCTGAAAACCTTCTGCGCGGTCGGACTGGTGTCCCTGTTCTCTGACCTGCACGGTTACTTTATCCATGTCGATCGCCTGAACCCCTATTACGCCACCCTCTTCGGCAACATCATGGTCGGCATCGGCTTTGTGGTGCTGTTTCGCCATAAAGCGAGCCTCGGCGGCGTTAATATTCTGGCCCTCTATCTGCAGGACAAAAGCGGCATCCGCGCCGGTAAATTCCAGATGGTGGTTGACGCCTGCATCGTCACCGCCTCGCTGTGGGTAGTGAGCTTGCCGATGCTGCTGGTCTCTATCCTCGGCGCCGTGATTTTGAATTCGATTATCGCCATGAACCACCGTCCCGGACGCTACGCGGTGTAATGGCTTCACCTTTGACGGTCATTTCAGGAGTAACCACTGTGTTTCAGAACGTTGACGCCTATGCGGGCGATCCTATCCTGTCCCTGATGGAAGCCTTTCAACAGGATCCCCGGGCAGACAAAGTTAACCTCAGCATCGGGCTGTACTATAACGAGCAGGCCATTATTCCCCAGCTGGAGGCGGTCCGTCAGGCCGCTGACCGGCTGCAGAGTCAGCAGCAAAAGGCCAGCCTTTATCTGCCGATGGAGGGGCTGGCGCCCTATCGCCGCGCGGTCCAGACCCTGCTGTTTGGCGACAATCATCCGGCGTTGCGTGCCGGACGCATCGCCACCATCCAGACACTGGGGGGCTCCGGCGCGCTAAAGGTGGGCGCTGATTTCCTCAAGCGCTACTTCCCCGACTCCGCGGTCTGGGTCAGCGATCCAACCTGGGAGAACCACGTTGCCATCTTTGCCGGCGCCGGCTTTGAGGTACATACCTATCCCTGGTTCGACAGCGCCACCCGCGGGGTGAATTTCCCCGCTATGCTCGCCGCCCTCCAGCAGCTGCCGCCGCGCAGCATTGTGCTGCTTCACCCTTGCTGCCATAACCCGACGGGGGCCGATCTCACCCGCGAGCAGTGGGATCGGGTGATTGAGGTGGTGATCGCCCGGGAGCTGATCCCGTTCCTCGATATTGCCTACCAGGGCTTTGGCCGCGGGCTGGATGAAGATGCCTATGCCATTCGCGCCATCGCCAGCGCCGGGCTGACGGCGCTGGTCAGCAACTCGTTCTCGAAGATTTTTTCGCTGTACGGCGAGCGCGTCGGCGGCCTGTCGGTGGTCTGTGACAACGCCGATGCCGCCGGGCGCGTGCTGGGCCAGTTGAAAGCCACCGTGCGCCGCAACTACTCCAGCCCGCCGGGGTTTGGCGCCCAGGTGGTGTCGCAGGTGCTCAACGATCCCGAGCTAAATGCCCTGTGGCAGGAAGAAGTGGAGGCCATGCGCACCCGCATCAGCGCCATGCGCGTCGCGCTGGTGAAGGCCCTGCAGGCAGCCCTGCCGGCGGGGGATTTTTCCTATCTGCTGACCCAGCGCGGCATGTTCAGTTACACCGGCTTTAGCGCCGATCAGGTAGACGTTCTGCGTCAAGAGCATGGCATCTATCTGATCGCCAGCGGTCGGGTCTGCGTGGCCGGGCTCAACCACGGCAATATTGCGCGGGTAGCCAGCGCCTTCGCCGCGGTCTGCGCACGCTAGCCGGGTCAACCCCGGCGCGGTAGAGCGATTAATCGCGACGCAGTCGGCGAGCCAGTCGGGTGCCCAGCGTCTGGATAAGCTGGACAATCACAATCAGCACCAGGGCGGTAGTGAGGGTGGCGAAAGCGTCGAAGCGCTGATAGCCATAGGTAATAGCCAGATCCCCGATTCCCCCGCCGCCCACCGTTCCTGCCATGGCGGTCGCACCAAGCAGGCCGATGGTCGCCGTGGTAAGGGCCAGAATCAGCGACGCTGCCGCCTCCGGCAGCATAAAATGCCAGACCGTCTGCAGGGGGGTCGCGCCCATAGCATCCGCGGCTTCGAGGATCCCCTCATCCACCTCCAGCAGTGAGCTCTCCACCAGCCGGGCAATGTAGGGGGCGACAAAAACGATCAGCGGCACGATGGCCCCCGCGGTGCCGATAGTGGTGCCCACCAGCAGTCGGGTAAAGGGCAGGATCACAATCAGCAAAATGATAAACGGCAGCGAGCGCAGCACGTTAATCAGCGGATTCAGCGCCTGATGCACCACCGGGTTGGCCACGATGCCGCCGGGACGGCAAACCACCAGCACAATCCCCAGCGGGACGCCGATCAGCGCGCCAAAGCCCAGCGAGACGGCGACCATAATCAGGGTGTCACGCAGCGCCAGCAGGAACTGATCGCCGGTGATGGCGGTATCAATAAGATCAAACATGGGTGATTTTCACTCCTGCATCGACCAGATGGGTGATGGCGCGTTCGGTTTCGTCAGGCTCGCCGAGGAGCTGCACAATCATAAATCCCAGAATCCGGCCCTGAACTTCAGACATGCTGGCAAACAGGATATTCACCTCGACAGCATACTCGCGGATCAGGTGGTTAATAATCGGCTGCTGCGCCGTCGCACCGACAAATTCGAGGCGTAAAGCCCGGGCGCCGTTATCGCGCTGCAGGAACGACGCCACCCGCTGCGGCAGGCGGTCGTGCACCACCGACTGCACGAAACTGGCAGTGACCGGATGCTGCGGCTGAGCAAAGAGATCAAAAACCGCCCCCTGTTCAACGATACGGCCCGCCTGCATCACCGCCACCTTGTGACAGATTTTCTGGATCACCGACATCTCATGGGTGATCAGTACGATGGTGATGCCATACCGACGATTAATCTCCTGCAAAAGCAGTAAGATCTGCACCGTAGTGTGGGGGTCGAGCGCCGAGGTGGCTTCATCGCACAGAAGGACCGACGGGTTGGTGGCCAGCGCCCGGGCAATACCGACCCGCTGCTTTTGTCCGCCCGACAGCTCATTAGGGTAGCTGTGGATTTTGTCGCTCAGATCGACGAACGCCAGCAGTTCCGCCACCCGCGCCTGGATAAAGGCCTTGTCGCGCCCCTGTAAAATAAGCGGGATGGCGATGTTATGAAAAACGGTTTTCGAATTCAGCAGATTAAAATTCTGAAAGATCATGCCGATATCTTTTTTGATGGCCTGCAGGCGCTGGCCGCTGCAGTCCTGTAGCGGCTCGCCGTTTAACAGTACCTCGCCCTCGCCAGGTGTTTCCAGACGATTAATCAGCCGTAATAAGGTGCTTTTTCCTGCCCCGCTGTAGCCAATAATGCCAAAAATATCGCCTCGCTCAATGCTGAGATTAATATGCTGCAAGGCCAGAACCGGATGTCCTTTCCTGGAAAAGCTTTTACTGACGTGGCGAAATTCTATCATCGCGTTATTCATTTTAAATAGTCAGGCAGCAGGTAACCATCATACTGCGGATGGCTGAGAATATATTTTTTGAACTCGGCCGAGTGGTAGCCATCGATAATATCTTTGGCAAACTGCGCCTTCTGATTTTTACCGGCGACGGTCACGACATTAATAAAATGGCTGGTGGCTGCTTCCAGCTTTAAGGCCGAGGTCAGGGACATACCGCTGGAGACGGCAAAATTGCCCTGAATCAGGCCATAGTCGACATCCGGCAGAGCGCGAACCTGCTGGGCATTATCCATCTCTTTTAGGACAATTTTGTAAGGATTATCTACGATGTTACGCTGCGAAAAAGTGGCCGGATCGCTGTCTGGTTTAATTTTCACCCAGCCAAGGCTCTCCAGCACCAGTACCGCGCGATATTCATTTGACGCCTGGTTTGGTACCGACACGACGGTGCCCGCCGCCGGGGTCCCCAGGGTGGTCAGTTTCCCACCATACAGCCCCATCGGCGGCGTGGGGACCTGCACAATGCCCACGTTATCGATCCCCAGCCGCTCATTAATTGCTTTCAGATATACCGGATGCTGCATAATATTCGCTTCGATATCGCCGCGGGCTACCGCGTCATTCACCTGAATACCGTCGCTGAAATCCTTATATTCGATTTTATACCCTTTACTCAATAAATAGGGCGCGACGCCTTTCTCAAATTGTTCTTTATACGGCCCGGGGTTAAAGCCGACGCGGATAAGATGAGCGTCGGCGGCGGCATAAAAAGAGGTGGCCGACAACAGGGCGAGAGCGATCCCGCGCGCAACTGACTTGTTCATAAGGTATTTTCCTGGAGGGTTGGCGATATTGAACGATTAAATCACAGCCGGTTGTCGGTTGTAAGCCAGAACGCCGAATTTCCTTTTGCTAATTCCTCATTAACTTTTGCTATACCGACATATCTTAAAAACAAGAATCTTTTGCGTATATTGTTATTTAGCTAGCCGCTATAAATCCCTTAAAGATGATCAATTATTCGTGATTTAAACCGGGAATGTTATGCCTGATTTTACTGCTTCGCCGCTGGTGGACGCCCTGGAAGAGAATCTGTTCAGCCTGCTGGAAAAACTGGCCGCGGAGGTCAACACCGAAGCGCTGCCGCTGATCGATCTTTCCAGCGGCAGTCCGGATCAACCCACCCCGCCGGAAGTGATCGACTCGCTGCAGAGCGCTATTCATCGTCGTGAAAACCATGGCTACCCGTCGTTCTGGGGCAAACCACAGGTCCGCGAGGCGATCGCCCGGTTCTATCGCCGGCAGTATGATGTGGAACTCGATCCGCACAGCGAAGTCGCCGTGTTTCAGGGGTCGCATATCGGTATAGGCGGCATCCCGCGGGCGCTGCTCAGCCCCGGGCAATACCTCATCTCCACCGATCCCTGCTATCCGATTTACCGCTCGGCGGCGCTGCAGTCCCAGGCGGCGTTTTATGGCCTGCCGCTCAGGGCGGAGAACCATTTCCTGCCGGATTTTAACGATCTTCCCCGGGAAGTCGCTGACAAGGCCGGGCTGGTGGTGCTTAACTATCCGCATAATCCAACCGGCGCCCTCGCCACGCCGGCGCTGTTCGCCAGCGCGCTGCAGTTTGCTCGTCGTCACCAGGTGCCGATCCTCCATGATTTTGCCTATGCGGCCATCGGCAGCGCGGCCAGCGATGCGCCGCTGAGCCTCTTCTCCCAGCCCGACGCCAAAGCATGGGGAGTGGAAACCTATACTTTTTCCAAGACCTTTAATATGGCCGGCTGGCGCTTCGGCTTCGCGGTCGGCAACGCCTCGATTATCCGGGCGTTTAAAAAGCTGCACACCCATAGCTACAGTACGGTGTTTGGCGCGATTCAGGATGCGGCGATCGCCGCGCTCAACCTGCCGGCCGAACGGATTGCGCAGCTAACGGCGGTCTATCATCAACGTCGGGAGTGGGTTCTGCGTCGACTGGCTGCGCTGCGCTGGCCGGCGCGTGACGCACAAGGCACTTTCTTCCTCTGGCTCGGCGTACCGCCCGGCTACCGTTCGCAGGAGTTTGCCCGTCTGCTGCTGCAGGAAGCGCATATTCTGGTGGCGCCGGGCACTGGTTTTGGCGAAGGGGGGGAAGGATTTATTCGCATCAGCCTGACCGCAGGGGACGAGGCGCTGAGCAACGCGCTGGACCGTCTTGCCCGGCTGGCGCTGTTTTAGTCCGCCGCCGGGAGAAGCAAAAACGCAACCCTGGCCGTCGGGGATTACCCGGCTGACGAGTCCATCACCGACAGCACGATTTTGCCCTCAAGATGCCCCTGCGCTGCTCGCTCATGCGCCATCTGCGCCTGCGCAAGGGGGAAAACGCTGTCAATTGCAACCCGGATGATCCCGGCGTCCAGCAGGTCGGCAAGCCGGGCGAGCTGCGCGCCGCTGGAGCGTACCTGGGTGGTGGAGACCGTCACTCCGCGCTGTCGCGCCTCTTCCGCCCCGGCAAAGCCGAGCGGAAAGATCGGGTACAGCGCGCCGCCGGGTCGCAGGGTACGCAAAAAACGGCCGCTGGCCGGCCCGCCCGGCGCATCAATGACCAGGTCCAGGTCACGCACCGTCTCCTCCACTGCGGTGGTTGTATAGTCGATAACGCTATCGGCGCCGAGCTGACGTAAAAAGGCTTCATGGCGGCCCGCGGCGACGGCAATCACCTCGGCGCCCTGCCACTTCGCCAGCTGCACGGCGAAATGACCGACTCCTCCTGCCGCGCCGTTGACCAGGACGCGTTTACCCGCCAGCGGCACCGGCCGATGCGGCCCCGGCTGCAGCGGATTCGCCACCTCATGCCCGGGATCGATCATGAACTGCCAGGCGGTCAGGAGCGACATCGGCACCACGGCAGCCTGCTGATGGCTCAGGGTTAGGGGTTTGCGAGCGAGGTCGCTGACCGGCACGCTAACGTACTCGGCGTAAGCGCGGCTGCCCCCTGCCGCCCCTTCGGGAAAACGCGCCATAGCATACACTTCGTCGCCGACCGCCACCTCTCGGACGTCATCCGCCCGCGCCACCACCACCCCGGAGAGATCGGTCCCGAGGATCAAGGGAAAGCGGACCTCGGGCCGCCACTCCGGCGGCAGCTGTTGATAGCCATCGCGCAGATAGCTGTCCGGCGGGTTCACGCCCACCGCGTGCACCTGTACCAGTACTTCACCGGCCTGCAGGACCGGCATGGGCGCATCCTCATAGCTCAGGACTTCCGGCCCGCCAAAGGCGTGCTGTTGAACGGCCTTCATCATCTGCGTCGACATCGCTTTCTCCTCATATGGAAATGCGTTATATTTAACGGAGCACCGTTCCGAATATATGGAGCGGTGCTCCGATTGTCAAGGAACGCCAATGAGAGCTGATGCCAGAAAAAATTATGACCTGTTGATCGAGGTGGCCCGTGACGTCTTTGTGGAGCAAGGCGCTGAGGCCTCGCTGCGCGATATCGCCCGCCGGGCGGGCGTCGGAATGGGAACCCTCTACCGCCACTTTCCCAACCGCGACAGCCTGCTGGAAGCCCTGCTCCGCAGCCGCTTTGCGGCGCTAACCGCCCGGGCTGAGTCGCTTCTGCTCGCCGCCGATCCTGCCGCGGCGCTGCTGGAGTGGCTGGCCGAGAGCGTGGCGTTTACCCATCAGCATCGCGGGATCATCGCCCCGCTGATGAGCGCCATCGACGATCCTGAGTCCGCCCTGCACAGCGCCTGCGTTGCCCTGCGCGCCGCCGGTACGTCGCTGCTTACCCGCGCGCAGCAGGCCGGGCTGGCACGGCCAGATCTCAGCGGAGAGGAGCTGTTCGATCTGATCGCCGCGCTTGCCTGGCTGCGGGAGCAACCGTCCCATGCCCCGCGCGCAGAGCGGATTTTAGCGGTGCTGGCCGACGCGATCCTGACTGCCGGCTAGCGGCGGCCGGTCACCGACGAGACAGCGCGCCTGGCGGGTGACCGGAACACCAGCCTTTAACTATCAAACGCCCAGCGGGCCCCGCTGGTCAGCGCCCGCTCGAAGGCGGGACGGCCGGGGCCTGCCAGCCAGCCGGCGAAGGTGTGCAGCTGCGGGTGCAGCTGGCGCAGGGCGTCGAGGTCGGCGTGCCCCGCCAGCCGCCCGTCGTCCACCAGCCCGGTCAGCTTATGCAGAAAAGGACTGGCGGCCAGCACCTCGTCGGAAAATCGCGAATAGGGGATCGGCCGTCCCGCCGCCGCGGAGAATAACCCCTCCAGCTGACGACCGGTCACGCTGTCGCTGGCGATCTCGAACGTCTTGCCGGCAAACCGCGCCGGCGCGGCAAAAACCGCCGCGACAAGATGGCCGATATCCTCCACCGCCAGCACCTGCATTCTCCCCTCCGGCAACATAAAAAATTGAAAACGACCTTCATCAAGGCCAAAACCAGGCATCACCAGCAGCTCCATAAAGGTGGCGGGCCGCACGATGGTCGCCGCCAGCGGCAGGCGGCGAATATGCCGTTCAATTTCCGCTTTGGTGTCATAATGCGCTACGCCGGTCGGCGTCTCCCCCGTCGCGCTGCCGGAGCTGTACACCAGATGCTTCACCCCGCACTCGACGGCGAGATCGGCGATGGTTATCCCGTAGCGTACCTCCTGCTCATCGGTCACCGTCCCTCCCGGCGAACTGGGCTGGACGCTGAAGACGCCGTCGACCCCGGCCATCGCCGACCGCATTGCCGCCCGGTCTTCAAAGGTACCCACGACCAGCTCGGCTCCCCGCGCCGCCAGCGCAGCGGCCCCGGCGGAGAAAGGATCCCTGACCAGCGCCCGAACCCGCCAGCCGCGGTGCAGCAGCGCCCGCGCCACCGAGCCGCCCTGCTGACCGGTGGCGCCAAAAACCAACACGCTTTGCGCATTATTCATCACTGTTCCCCTTATCTGCAGCCTGTTTCCCGGCCTCTCGCCAGCGATAGCCACCTTGCTTATTCTTCTCCAGCCAGCCGCAGGAAGGCCCGGCAAAATGCCCGGTGAACCATTGAGCATGATGGCTTGCCCCCCACGCCATCATCTCCCGTCGCGAGACTTCCGCCTGCCGGGGATCGCCGCAGAACGCTGAGTTCCACTGCGGATGGGCAAACTGGAGCGGGGAATGAAGGAGATCGCCGGAGAAACAGGCGTAGTCATCGCCAGAGGAGAGGACCAGCGCGGCATGGTCCGGACTGTGGCCGGGGGTGGGAATAAAGTCGATCCGACCGCCGACCCGCGGTCGGGTCGCCACATCGACGGTCTCCAGCTGGCCGGCCTCAATCACCGGCAGCAGGCTGTCAAGCCACAGCGCCCGGTAGCGTTCGCTGTTTTTCACCCGCGACAGCTCTTTTGCCGAGCACAGATAGCGGGCGTTGGGAAACAGCGGCACCCAGCGATCGTCCTGCCAGACGGTATTCCATCCGACATGGTCGGTATGCAGGTGAGTCAGTAGCACCAGGGTCACGTCCTCCGGGTTCACCCCCGCGGCGCGGAGATTCTCCAGATACGGCGTGTTAAGTTGATGATAGAGCGGATTGCCGCCGCGCTCCCGACCATTGCCAGTGGCGGTATCGATAACAATCAGATCGTGGGGGGTCTGCACCACCCAGCTGTGGATTGATAGCGCAATCGGCTGAATAACGGCCTCCGCCTCCGCTACCGGGAACGCCTCTGGATAGAGCGCTGCCGGCTGCAGGGAAATCTCGCGCTCCGGCACTTTGAAAATCAGGCTATCGCCTGTCTGGTAAGTTTGCATCACTCCCTCCGCGCGCATTGCGCTGGTTGATTTATCGGGGTGATATTCACTATGCTGCCGGGATAACCCACATTCAAATTGATTATCATAATGAACAAAATCATTGAAAATGATTTTAGTCGTATCGATCTGAATCTGTTGACAGTCTTGATGGTGCTGTACCGCGAAGGGAGCGTCACCCGCACCGCAGAGGTGCTCCATCTTGGCCAGCCGGCTATCAGCGGGGCGCTGAAACGGCTGCGAGAGATGTTTGACGACCCGCTGTTCGTGCGCAGCGCCAGAGGCATGCTGCCGACGCCGCGGGCGCAAGCGCTGATGACCGACCTGCAGCCGCTGATGGAAAACCTACATTCGGCGATGTTTGGCGCCGCAGAGTTCGTCCCGGCGCGCGCGCAGCAGCTTTTTCGCATCGGCCTCAGCGACTGGAGCGAGCACTGGCTGATGCCCCCGCTGTTACCCGGGCTGATGCAGGAGGCGCCCGGAGTCTCACTGCAGTCGATAGCCGCCGACCCCTTCCAGGTTCGCCAGTTGCTGGAGGAGGAGCGCATTGATGTCGCGGTGTCTGTCAACAAACAGAGCAGTGGGGAGATCGTCAGCGAGCCGGTGATGTCCATGGGAGTCACCACCCTGTGGTCGCCGCAGCAGATCCCCTGCCGCGGTCCGCTGTCGGTGAGCGACTTTGTCGCCAGGGAACATGTGATGGTGGCCTATCGCGAAACCGGCCACGGTGAAATTGACCGCCAGCTCGCCAGCCAGGGGCTCGCGCGGCGCGTGCGCTTTGCCACGCAGAATTTCTCCACCTTTCCGCTGCTGCTGACCACCCTGCCGCTGTTCGCCACCGTCCCGCAGGGGCTGGCGCAGCGCTGGCAGGCGCAGTATGCGCTGCGCGCGGACGCTCCGCCGGTAGCGTATCCGGAATTTACGCTGTGCATTTTGCGGCACAAACGGCGGGCGCAGGATCCGGCGCTGAACTGGCTGGTGACGATGTTAAAACAGGCCATGCGCGGCCAATAACCGGGCCTATGCCCCGGCATCAGGCCTCGCTGTTCGGGGGTTGCAGCACACGCCTGCTCCAGTCATAAAACGCGCGCACCGCCGGCGGCAGATAGCGGTTTTGCGGATAGACCAGCGACAAGGGAAGATCAGAAGCGGCCTGCTCCAGACAGGCGACCAGCGCCCCGCTCTGCAGATAAGGTTGCGCCAGATAGCTGGCGACGCGGATCAGGCCCAGCCCCTGAATGCCGGCCTGAATGTAGGCATCGGTATCGTCGACCACCAGCGTCTCCCGCATGCGGATCGCGTAGTCGCCTTCATCGAGGGAGAAAAGCCAGTCGATGGTCCGCCCGGTACGGTGATTCAGGTAGCCCACCGCCCGATGCTGGTGCAGTTCGTCGATGCTCTGCGGCCGGCCGTGGGCCGCGAGCCAGGCCGGCGAGGCGAGGACCATCCAGCGGTAGCGGGCCAGAGGACGCGCCACCAGGGTGGTGGAATCTTCGATCCGTCCGGTACGGATCACGCAGTCGAATCCCTCCTGAATTATATCTTCCACGTTGTCGCTTGAGCAGAGGATCAGCTCCAGGTCGGGATACTGCTGCAAAAACTCGCCGATCCTCGGCAGAATGCAGTGGCGGGCAAGGGATTGCGGCATCCCTACCTTGAACCGCCCGGCGGGCTGAGCCGAGCGCCCGGGAAAGGAGGCTTCCATCGCCGCCATCTCGGCCAGCAGCCTTTTACACTCCTCATAATACCGGCGACCCTCCGCCGTCACGCTGAGCTTGCGGGTGGTGCGCTGGAGAAGCTGCGCCCCGAGCCAGGCTTCCAGCTCCTTCACCACCCGCGATACCGTGGAGCGCGGCTGCCCGAGCACCTCCGCCGCGCGGGCGAAGCTGTGGGCATCCACGACCGCAACATAGACCTGCATGGCATCCAGTTTGTCCATTTCGTTACCCCCCCGGCGCTCATTATCCCATTATTACGAACAGTCTAACCCGAAACGCTGTACTTATCGAATGTCGACCGTCCCCCTACACTGAGCCTGTAGCCCGTCAACACAAGGCTTAACTGAGCAAGGAGTTAAAATGAGAACTGATAATTTTAATCATGCGGAAAAGGTATTGGTGCTGGGAGCGGGACAACTGGGCGCCGCCGTTCTTGATGCGCTGGTGCCTGCGGTAATCGAGCGCCAGGGCACGGTCTCGGTCATCGTCTCGCCGGCGGCCTGGGATGAAGCCGGCCAGCTGCGGTCGGCAAACCATCAGGCGCTGGCCGACGCCGGAGCCACCTTTCTCGCCGTCGACATCGCCGGTAGCGCCATGGAGACGCTGGCCGATCAGTTTCGCGGATTCACCACCGTGATTAACTGCATGGGGTTTGTCGCCGGTCCGGGGACACAGCTGAAAATTACCCGCGCGGTGCTGGCGGCCGGGGTACCCCGCTATTTTCCCTGGCAGTTTGGCGTCAATTACGATGTGGTAGGCAAAGGCAGCGGTCAGCCGGTCTGGGACGAGCAGTACGATGTCCGGACCCTGCTGCGCGCGCAGCGGGCCACGGAGTGGGTCATTGTCTCCACCGGGATGTTTACCAGCTTTCTCTTCGAACCAGACTTCGATGTAGTGAATTTATCCAACCGAACCCTTCACGCCCTTGGCAGCTGGGATACCCAGGTGACCGTCACCTCACCGGCGGATATTGGCCGCCTGACCACGGCGATTTATCTGCATCAGCCGCGGATCGTCAAGGAGGTGGTGTTTGTTGCCGGCGAAACGACCTCTTACCGGCAGTTGGCGGATACCGTGGAGCGCGTAACGCAGCAGACGTTCAGCAAAGCCGTCCACACCCTGCCCGCCCTGCTGGAGCAGCTGCGGACAGACCCGGATGACGCCATGCTGCGCTATCGCGCCGCCTTCGCCCGGGGGGATGGCGTGTGGTGGCCGATGGGCGACACCTGGAATGCCCGCCACCAGCTGCCGACCCAGGACATTGCCGGCTGGCTGCAGGCCGCGCGCTGATTTTCTCTCACAGGACAGAATGACGATGAACAAGTTAATTCCACTGATCGTATTGAGTTGTCTGCTGCCCCTGGCGGCAAATGCCAGAACCATCACCGCCACCGGCGATACCCTGGACCATGCGGAGAGCAAAATCCGCCAGCAAGCCGCCCGCGAGGGCGCGACTACCTATCGCATCACTGAAGCGCGAATGGGCAACAAAGTGCATATCACGGCGAAAATCGCGGACTAAAGCACCGGCGTCAGGCTCAGGGATGAGCTGCCGGCAGCCCGCGCGCCAGGTCAGGCGCTCATTTTTTCCCGTCGACGATCGCGGCCCGGCGGCGCGCCATACAGGCGAGCGTATTCCCGGGTGAACTGCGACACGCTGATATAGCCCACCTCCCCGGCAGCCTGCGCAATACTCATCCCTTCCGCCAGCATCAGGCGGCGGGCGTGGATCAGGCGTAACTGCTTCTGAAACTGCAGCGGCGACAGCGTGGTCATGGCGCGGAAATGACGGTGAAAGACAGAGACGCTCATCCCGGCGGCGTCGGCCAGCGCGTCGACGCTGACTGGCTGCATAAAATCCCGGCGCAGCATCGCCACCGCCCGACGGATCCGCGCCGAATGGCTGTCTACGGCGCCCAGCGCCCGGATGGCCGGCCCATGGACACTCTGCAACAGCCAGTAATGCAGCTCCCGCCGCAGACCTTCCCCCAGCACCGCCAGCGCCCCCGGTTGATCAAACAGCCTTGCCAGCCGGTAAGCGGCATCCGTCACATCGGCGTTCATCGGTTCGATACCAACGCGGGGCGCCTCATCCGGCCCTGACGGCCCGGCCTCCTGCAGCTCGCGCAGGATAGCCAGGTCCAGCTCCAGCACCAGCGCGTAATAGGGAAAACGCTGACTGGCCTCGGTGATCTGGCTGGTAGTGGGAACATCCGCGGCAATCACCATCGCCTCGCCCGGACCATAGTCAAAGCTTGCCAGACCGGTGGTCACGCTCTTACGACCCTGGAGCAGCATGGCCACCAGCGGCCTGGCGATAGCCGCCTGCAGGTCACCAGGATGCAGGGCCCGCACCAGAGTAATACCGGGAACCGGGGTAACTGCCACCCCGCTGCTATCGACATGAGCATCGGCAAACCGGCGGCAGAGATCGAACAGAGCGTCGCGCATAAGATCCTTTCAGGCAAGTTTTAAAGCCTGAGTATGCGCTATTTCCCGGCAAAAGGGAGTGAACGGAGAGAAATGGGCAAAAAATAACAAGGATTGGGCAACCCGGCCCGGTGAGCCTCTCCTATTGTAAGGACTCCACATACCAGAGAGGACCGAACATGACTAAGATTGCACTTATTACCGGCGCCAACCGCGGCCTTGGCCGTCAGACCGCACTGGATATCGCCCGTCAGGGTGGGGATGTCATCGTCACCTACCGCGGCAGTCTCGAACAGGCGGAAGCGGTGGTCGCCGACATCCGCGCCCTGGGCCGCAAGGCCATCGCCCTGCCGCTGGATATGGCGCAAACCGCCAGCTTCCCGGCCTTCGCCGACAGCCTCGGCAGCGCGCTGGCCAGCGTCTGGGGGCGGGCCACTTTCGACCACCTGATCAATAACGCAGGGCACGGCGAATTCGCCCCGCTGGCCGAAACGCGCGAAGCGCAGTTCGACGGGCTGTTTAACGTCCACGTTAAGGGGGTATTTTTCCTCGTACAAACCCTGCTGCCGCTGCTGGCAGACGGCGGGCGGATCGTTAACTTTTCCTCCGGCCTGACCCGCGTCTCCTATCCTGGCTTCTCCGCCTACGCCGCCGCCAAAGCGGCTGTGGAGATGCTGAGCGTGTACATGGCCCGCGAGCTGGGCGGGCGCGGCATCACCGTCAATACCATCGCCCCCGGCGCTATCGCCACCGATTTTGGCGGTGGGCTGGTGCGGGACGACGCAGAGGTAAACGCGCAGTTTGCCGCCATGACGGCGCTGGGACGGGTGGGCGTTCCCGAGGATATTGGGCCGATGATCGCCAGCCTGCTACGCGACGATAACCGCTGGGTGACCGCCCAGCGGATCGAGGTGTCGGGCGGACAAACCATCTGACGACTCAGGCTGGCAGGATGCGCTCCAGCGCCAGGCCTGCCAGCCGCACGGTCTCCAGAAGACGCGGCAGACTATCCCCTTCCCGCGCTTTCGCCGACAGGCCAAGCATCAGCGTATCCATATAGTCAGTCACCCGCAGCGCGTCCTGCGGGCGATGGCGGGCGATATACTGCTGGATTTTGGCTCTTGCCGCAGCATGCCATTCGCCTGCCGCCACCCGGGCATCAGCATCCTGACAATGTACCCCCTCCAGCACCAGGCAGCCGGCGGCGGCCGGATCGGCCACATAGCGGCGAGCCGCCTCCTGCAGTACGGCGATGAGCGACGCCGCCACCGGCTGGTCGTCTCGCAGCAGGGCGTCGATGGGAATGGCCCCGGTCTGGCTGTAGCGCTGCAGGACGCGGGTATACAGCCCGAGCTTGCTGCCGAAAGCAGCATAAAAGCTCGGGGGGTTGATGCCGAAAGCGTGGGTCAGATCGGCCACGCTCACCGCGTCGTAGCCTCGCGCGTGGAAGAGGCGTTGCGCCGTTTCAATGGCCTGTTCCGCATCAAACTGGCGGGGACGTCCCGGAGTACGCCCTTGTTTTGTAGTGGTCACTATATTAATCCTTGACAGCCTGTTTTGCCGCAGCATATTGTAATCATCACTACAATATCATGAGGTGTGGGATATGACAGCGTTTCACAACAAATCAGTGCTGGTTTTAGGCGGGAGTCGGGGAATTGGCGCGGCGATCGTCAGGCGTTTTGTCGCCGATGGCGCGTCGGTGGTGTTTAGCTATTCCGGTTCGCCGGAAGCGGCCGAGCGGCTGGCGGCAGAGACCGGCAGCACGGCGGTGCAGGCGGACAGCGCCGATCGCGATGCGGTGATAAGCCTGGTCCGCGACAGCGGCCCGCTGGACGTGTTAGTGGTCAATGCCGGGATCGCGCTTTTCGGTGACGCTCTCGAGCAGGACAGCGATGCCATCGATCGCCTGTTCCGCATCAATATTCACGCCCCCTACCATGCCTCCGTCGAAGCGGCGCGCCGCATGCCGGAAGGCGGGCGCATTATTGTCATCGGCTCGGTCAATGGCGATCGCATGCCGTTGCCGGGAATGGCGGCCTATGCGCTCAGCAAATCGGCCCTGCAGGGACTGGCGCGCGGCCTGGCGCGGGATTTTGGCCCGCGCGGCATCACGGTCAACGTCGTCCAGCCCGGCCCAATTGATACCGACGCCAACCCGGAGAACGGCCCGATGAAAGAGCTGATGCACAGCTTTATGGCCATTAAGCGCCATGGCCGTCCGGAAGAGGTGGCAGGAATGGTGGCGTGGCTGGCCGGTCCGGAGGCATCGTTTGTCACTGGCGCCATGCACACCATCGACGGAGCGTTTGGCGCCTGATACCCCAGGGCGGCGATGCGCGCTTTGCACCGCCGCCGCGGGGACGTCATCGCCTGTCAGGGATCATCAGGCCAGGCTATCGACCGCCATAAAAAAGCGATCTTCGGTAAGCATAAGCCGCGCTTCCGGGGACTGGTGCGCCTTGCGGATCATCCAGCCCTCCTCCGGGGCCAGGCTCAGATAAAACACCTCCCGGGATCCCGCGCCGTCGGGCGCCTCAAGACTCAGGGTCACGATCCCCTTTTCCACGCCATCCAACAGCTGCTGCGGCACGATATTGACGCTGCGCTCGCCGTTTTGCAGACGAATGGCCGGGATATCGTAGCGGCAGATGCCGCTGTTGAGGCTGTAGCCAAGGGTACTCAGGTCGTGGAGATGGCGGGTCGAAATCACCACCTCAATACCGGTTCCATCAAACCACTGACTTATCTGCTGAGCCAGCTCCGCCATCTGCTGACGAAACCTGGCGATATCCGCGGCGGCCGCCCCGTCGAGGGCCTCTGTCCGCCGCGGATTTTGCTGTTGCTGCAGTTTCTTAAAAAAACGTTCCCTCGCTGTCACGTTATCTCCCTGTGCTGTGATGAAACCGGTTGGGCTGGATGAAGATGGTTATCGCCCGTTCGCTGGTTACGAAGATTGAGGGCGGGCTGGCGCGATGGCCCCGCTGCAAATGATTGTTTTTTTACGTTACTTCGCCGCTTCAGGCCTGAGCCGTAGCTGGTTGTGTTCGGCGGTGAAAATGCGCGGCTTGTCCGGATCCAATTCCTCACGCGCCAGCACCTGCTTCCAGGTATTTCTTTGTGTGTCCGGATGGCGGAACAGGCCGACAACCGCCACGAACGTCGCCTCCGCTTCCAGCGGCATATTCAGACTGGCGTCCCCTCCGGGACCGATCACCACATCGCGACTGGCGAGGAGATCGGCGGCGAGCAGAATATCCCCCTCCTCCAGCAGCTGCTGGTAAACCAGCCGGTCAAAGGTCTGGCGATCTTTAAGCTGATAGATGCGCACCACCACCGGTTCAGAGAGCGAGTGATTCTCTCTGGCATCGGTGTTGAGCGCTTCGCGCGCGGTAAAGTCCAGATGCAGCGTATTAATTTTCTTATAAAAAACGGCGTTGAAGGCAGACTTTGTTCCCTCCGAGACGCGCTGGGTGAGTCCGCATCCGCTCAGGCAAAGCGCAAGCAGGGGCAGCAGACAGGCGGTTTTAGTAAAACTTATACGTAACACGTCGGTTTCCTTGTAGAAAGGTGGCAGGCTGCAGGCCCGTATAGGTACCCAGCTCGGTGGTAAAGGTCTGAGGAATATCGTCCTCACTCTCGCCCTCACCCACACCCAGCACGCCGTTCATACCGAGCCAGAACGGCTCGTCCCCCAGCGGCGGGACAGCCAGCAGTCGGGTCGGCGCGGTCAGGGTGATGTTGGCCCGGAATCGCCAGCCGAGGTATACCCGCAGCAGGATGAGAAAGTCCCGAAACAGCGGGCCGTCAGGCTTCCAGCCCTGCGCCTCCGCGGGATTGTCGGTGGTAAGGGCGACGAGGAGCTGGCTGCTGGCATCCATCGCTTCGTCACCCAGCGGCGTATTGCCGTCCAGGAAGAAGTCGTCATCGCCGTAAAACCCCAGCGGCTGGCTGATCGCCACCGGACGCAGGCTGTACGGGCTCACCCTGACGGTGGTCTCCGGGGCCAGCAGGGTGACCAGCGCCTGGATCCCCTGCTGGGTTTTGCCCGGCTGACGCAGCACGCCGGTTAGCGCCAGAAAGCGCGACGCCGGCGAGGCGATATGCTGCGTCGTGCCGGGGATGCCTAGCCCCGCCAGGCCCAGTAGCGACTGCGAGAGACGATCGGTGCCGCCGGGCTCAAAGGTGGCGGGCCAGGAGTATTTCCGCCAGATGCGGTAAAACTGCGTCATGATCCGGTGGCTGAAGATATCCAGTAAGCCCTGCAGCGCTTCATGCCCTTCCCTGTGCTGGGCGATATCATCGAGATATGCCGTCGGGAGCGGCGAATCGACACCGTACAACCCCATAAAGGTGGTGCGAATGACCGGCGGCCTGCTGTCATCGGCCTCATCGTATTCCACGGCTTTCAGTTCGCTGGCGGGAAATCCCATTCCCGGATGCGGGTAAAAACGCACCGGATCGTCAGCCGGATGGCTGGTTCCCCCCATCAGCGGTTGGCCGGGACGCCGTTTTTCCAGAAGCTGGCAGAAGCGGTAAAAATTGATCCGCGGCAGGTCGGCCTCCAGTCGCGGGGTCAGCCGGGAATGCGGCGGCTGTGCTTCTCTTCCCATTCCAGTCGTTCTCCGGTTGGTTGCAGAATGATAATCAGGCGGTTGAACAAGTAGATGTCGGTGTAGAGCGCGAAGAAGCGGCTAAGCATCTCGCCAAACAGGCATATATCGCCTCGTCCGGCAAAGCCGTGACTGTCGAGGGTGACTTCAATCTGTACGCCGCGCACCAGATGGCCCTGTGCAAAGCGCTCTGTTGCGCGGTGCTTCACGTCGAGGATGGCTTCCAGACGCCGACGATTCATCTCGCTGTCGGTCCATTCATACAGCGCCAGGGTGCCGCGCAGGACCTCCGCGTTATCCATCAGGGAAAGAAAACTGCTGCCCAGATGGCTCAGCACCCGCCAGTGAAAACGGTCCTGGGCGGGGGGATAGCACGGCAGCGTCGGCGCGCAGAGGTTACGCACTGCAATACTGGCGGAAGTGGTTTTCATCACCGTATCGAGCACGGTGCTCTGCAGCGCGCGACGCGGCAGCTGGCCGTTGGTTCCGGTGAGGGTCAGCGACAGGCTTTCATCTTCCGGTACGGTATGATTATCAAAGGCTTCTCCGCCGACGATAAGCCAGGTGTTGTACAGCCCGGAGGGGCCACGGCGCACCCGGGTATGATAGTAATAGTCCGCCGCGTCATGACGCATCATGCCGCCTTTGTGGCGAAAACTTGAGAACGGCGCGTAAACCTGCTGGTGTGAAGAGATCACGGAATCGACGGTGTAAATTTCGGTGTGGCCGTCCTGCACGCGCATCGGGCGCAGCGGGTATTCGGTCTGCAGGGAATTGATGGTCAGCGGATCGGACTCCAGCGGAAACAGGTTGATCACTGGCACGCAGTGCAGGCGCAGCTGCTTTTCGCTGAAGCGGAAGTCATGTTCCCAGCGTTCCGCCAGCACGACGTCGATTTCAAACCACGCCAGTCCGGCCGGAAAAGCCACCGTCTCCAGCCCGCGCAGATCGATGAACATGAACTTTTCGCGGAAGGTAAAATACTCCAGCAGCAGCTGGTAACCGCGAAAACTGCGGCCATCTTCAGGCCAGAGGCCGTCATCCTCGCCAAATCCCAGCGCGCTGAAATACCCGTCCAGCGGCCTTCTGTCCACCTCATAGGGCATGCGCAGCCACATCCGGGCCACATTGAGGGTAAAGGCCTCGTGCATGGCGCAGGCCAGCGGCGCATCGGCGTTGCAGTACAGCGGGATATGACTGAGATCGACCCGGCGCCAGTCCGTCAGCTGGCTGCAGGTAAAGCGCAGCGTGATCACCGACCGGCCATCCGTATCGGTGGCCAGCTGGACGCGCTCCAGGGATAACGGCTGCAGAGCGATCGCTTTGGTGGTGGTGTACCGGCAGCGCGTGCCCTTTTCACCGATCGGCCGGGAAAGCACTTCAAAGCCTTTGGCCATCGTCATCGGCTCTTTCATTTCCGGCCAGTCGGGGGTGAACTCCACGACCGACATCGAGGGAATGGTACGTAAATAATGTGGCCACAGCAGACTGACCACGCCTTCGGTCAGCTCAGGCAGATCGTCATCGAGTTTCTCGCGCATGCGGCCCATCAGGAAGGCAAAACCTTCAAACAGACGCTCGACAAAGGGGTCGCGAGCGCCCGCTTTGTCGAGATTGAGCATTGCCGCCTGCTCAGGATGAGCGCGGGCAAACTCTTCACCCGCTTCCAGCAGGTAGCGCATTTCAGCGTCGTAGTAACGCAAGGTTAAATCGTCCATAAATTAATATTGATTTCCTTTCAATCATCAGATTTTGAAACTGGCAACTAAAAAAATAACCTTTATAACACCTGAATTAATACTTATAATTAAATGCCTTTATTTTTTTAAAACATTTATTGCTTGAACCATTTTTAATCGCGCTCTTAAAAAAATCATCTTTTATATAAATCGATGCGTAGCACACGCCCTCTTTTGAAGAAAGAATAAAATTTTGACCACCGCTACCTGCAGCGTTATATTCGTATTGACCACCAACCCTCCAACCAATGTCGAGCGCTGCATCTTTCCTAATCAGAGATGTAAACGAAGCTTTAATCTTAACTCTTTTTCCAGGTGCTATAATTTCAGGCTTTGATCGTACTATACGCGCGACTTCGTCAGGCTCAGGTTCGACATTATATATACTCTCACCTGCATATACGAATATAGTTTCGTTAGTGTTATTTATAATAACAACGACTGGCCTTATCGGAATAAAATGAGCGACAAGGACTAACACCGCTATAAATAATGCAATACCCGTTAACGTTTTTGTTTTTTTCAAAATGATTCGTCACTTTTTTCTGGATTATCTGTATTCCAGCACCAATGATTTTCTCTTGAGTGAGGAAGTTGCGCGCCAGGTGTTGTTTCTAAAACGCAAAGAATATTATCTGCCGTCAACGTCTCAGCAAATTCCCCATGTTCATAAAATAGATTAAACCCTATTTTCATGCTAGTAATGTCATCCATGGTATTATCCCCCATGGCACCTGGCGTCATGTTTTGTTCCCAAGTGGACCCTTTCAAGAGAATTGCTTCAGAAAAACCGACACTACGTCCAACATAACCATAATGTATGTTTGACCAAACATCATAAAAATAATCATGCTGTTTAAACTTATGATAATAAGACTTTGATGATTTTCCTTTCCTGGGAAGTGGTCGTGCTACTGCAACGGATGAAAAAAGATCGCGGATCTTCGGTTTATGATCCCAGATTGAACCTGTTTTCACGGTCTGATACCAAATAGCCATTGCAGCAAGTAAATCTGCTTTAGGGGGCGGCCCCAGCCTTGCATAAAAGGGAAGTTTATTCCATTCAGTAAGTCTTTTTATTATAAAATCTTCGGCGATTAAATATCGTATTGTTTCTGCCGTATCGCTTCTGACATTCGCCTTTATTTCACTTAGTATATATTCTGCAACTTTAATCGCCCCATCTGTGTGAGTACACTGTCGTTCAGTCTTATTTTCTGGATGAAGATTCTTATAGGGTTCCTGTAAAGATGCCATAAGCCCATTGAGTGAAAATAAAGTAGTTATGCATTCACCTCCTTTCTCATAAGTATCATTCATCATTGATGGAATAAACTTCGCCTTACAGGGGCAAGTACTACAGCTGTCGAGGGTTCCGGCCATTCGCCGGCCATGAATGGTATCGTTGTCGATGCCACCGGCAATCTTGTATAGCCCTGCGTGCTTTCCGCAAGTGACGCTGTCCTGCTCCCGGGCAACAGGTTTATCAAACAGAGTGTGATCTTCTGCGCCTGTAGTGATTCTTCCGCCGCAGGTCGTTCTGTCTCCCTGTACCAGATAAAAACCTTTTGCTGCCATATGTTCTCCTTAGTGTCAGTTTCCGTTCTGTTAGCCGCAAAGCACCGCGCTACTGGCTGGATCGAGCGCAATCAGACCTGCCAGCAATTGATCCATCTCCGGTTGCAACCGTAACTTTTCACTCTCGCTGCGCGTGGCTTTCATGCGCAGTAGCCTGAGCCGTCGCGATTTAATCTCGAACAACAGGGCTGGGATCCACTGCGTGAGGGTGATTGATCCCGCCGCATCGTCGAGTTCTCGCAGAAGATAGAGCGCGAGGTCATTCTTCCCCTTTTGTTCGGCCACGCGGGCCATCAGCAGGCGCAACAGCCATTTTTCTTTAGTGGATTCAGTGCCCGGGCGCGTCTGAATCCAGTGGAGTGCAGCATCGAGACCGTCAGTGTCAGCCTTCTCGAGCGCTTCAGGTTCAAGGGCCAGAATGTCGTTATCAGCGCCGCTGGCAGCCGATACTGGCTCATCCTGCCAGACGGACATATCGTCGAGTACACTCTGATTTATCCAGTTCAGCGTGACCTCATCGGCAAATGGTGTGCCGTCGTTAAAAGCTAATGTTTCAAGCCCGGTGAGACGGCGCAGCAATCCTTTCAGATCGGCAATTATAATATCGGCCAGCACATCCTGACCCGACCTCACCAGCGCCTGATGGATATACCATTGCAGGTCAAGCCAGAGGTGGTTAGCGCCACGTGAGAAGGTACTGTCCGCCTGTTCCAGTATCTCCGACCAGCTCTGTTGCAGGTACAGCCGCTTGAGCATGGCACGCTGATCTGCTCTGGGAGGCTCGATACGTGTTTTTCCTTCAGCATCAGGCGCAGGGATGATTGTCAAGGTGTCATGACGAAGGCTTTTCATTAGCCGATGTGCGGCAAGCCAGCCATCGGGTTGAACACGCAGATATGCTGTCAGGGTTCGCGCCTGGGCCAGCAGATCCTGACCGGAGGTGATGTTACTGAGAACCGGCGCTTCGTATTCAGCCATGCGTGAAGCGGTTTGAGCCAGCCCCCGGTTTCCGACGTTCTGCGGCACCACCGCATCGACTCCCCCGCCCTTTATCAAACGAGACTCCAGTGCACCCCAGAGTGCTTGCAGATCTGGCCGTGATGTTTCTGGTTCTGTCGTCAGACAATCATCAATGAGAAGCAGCGCGCCGACGGTACGCCTTGCGTCCTCCCGCACAACTTCTGGAAAAAGTGAAAGACTGTCTAAGATACGAGTACCCGCCAGCCACTCGATGGCTGCTTTGCGGCTACGGTCGCGCTGCGGATAAAGCTGCATACCATATCGTTGCAGCAAGCCTGCCAGCAGCTCCAGCCCATCGGCCAAGCCAGCTTCCCCGTCCTGGTGCAAACGGGCCCAGCAGTAATAGGTAACAATCCGGATATCTTTTGTTGTTGCCAGTAACTGTCCAGCCAACTGGCAAATCAGTACGGTATCGACACCGGAGATCTTATTGACCTCCTCGCGGATACGCTGAAAATCATCGTCATAGCCCGGATCGCTCCCGGTGGGCTGGCTATCACTGATTGGCGAAAGCCAGGACTGCCACTGCGCCTGACGTGACCGGGCCTGCTGGCGCAGTACGCTTTCATCCAACTGACTGGCGGCAACCAAATTTTGTAAAATGCTCATTATTCCATCTCATCCATGTCACTATTCCCTACCCCCGTCGTCAGGGCCTGTGCGCTCTCAGCCGCATCGACAGTGAAAATCTGATCCGGCAGGGTCAATCCGCGCAGCGCCAGAAGCGCCAGCGGGCCACTCCCAAGCTGGGAGCGCAATACCCACTGCAGGGTGCGGCCATCCGGAGCGGAGAAGCTCATCATCCACTGGCTGCGATCCAGCGGATGGCGTTTACCCTGCTCCAGCCAGCGAATAAAGCCCCAGGTACCGCTGTAGTCACCGAACAGACGCGTGCCCGCATTGACGGTGGTCCAGGTCAGCAGAGTGCCGGGTTTATACGTCTCCCCCGGCCAGCGGAAAGTCTGCCAGTCGGCCATCTGATTGAAATAGCGCAGCTTTTGGCCGTCTATCGTCAGCTGTGTCTCGACAACCTCCGGGGCAGGCCTGGCCTGTAACTCAAAGCTGATCCCCTGGCTGCCGTCGGTGAAAAGAATGTCGGACAGCTGGCTTAGCTGGTCGATCGCGCGCAGAAAGGCCGGATTAAAGACCAGGCCGTGACTGTTGACCTTATCCGGCACCCACTGACTACCTTCTTTATGCAGGACACCGTTCAGCTCCGTCGTGAGAAAACGTTCGATTCGCCCGCTGTCTTTGCGCACAAACTCAGCCAGCATCGGCAGGGAGGCGTCGCTTTTGCTGGCGGCAAACGGAAAGCGTCCGTCAAAGGCGGTGTGCCAGTTGGCGACCACCGAGCGGCGCCATTTATCATTCAGACTGGCCGCCGACGGCAGAAGCACGGTTTCCCAGGCCTGAGTCAGCGGCTGCACAAACAGAGTATTACCGAAGCCACTCCACTCTTCGCCAAGGCTTGCCGAAATCAGGCTACCGTACTGTTGCGTGTCGGTCAGGTCGACGCTTTTCCCCTGGAAGACGGTCTGCGCCAGGGTCTGCATCATCACCTGCGGATCGGAAGCATTCGCAACCTGCTGCAGGCGCAGGCGCACGCGGGTGATACGGGTCAGATAGGTTTGCAGGCTCAGGGTGCTATCGGCCGGCATGACGTTGCTGCCCGTGTTTTTCCCCATCAGCTGGAGCAGTGGGCCGAACGTGTCATCCAGAGGCCCCTGCGGGCCGGCTGCCGACTGGTCGATGACCGGCTTGTCTTTCCCGCCCACCAGATCTTTGGCCGATTTAATAAGGCTGTCCGACAGCCCCTCCCTTTGTTGCCCCGCCTGCCCCTGCCAGGCAAGGGTATTCATCAGGGCAATCAGCGGCGACTGGCGGACATCGCTAATCAGCGTGAGCTGGTCGGTAACATCGGCGATATTGGTCGCCGGATTAAGTCGCAGACTGTTGAGAAAATTCAGCCAGCTGCCGGCGAAATCGGTGAAGTAGCGTCGGGTCAGACGCGCTTTCAGCGCCTCCGGCGACAGGTCTGTCGACATCGTTTTGCGCGAATCGCTCAGCACCCAGTCGATTTCCTCCCGGCGCGAGCTGGCTGCCTTATCAATGGCCTGCTGAATGCCGCCTTCCCATGCCTGGCGGGTAAACATCCCCGGGACCACTTCATCGGTGGTAAACAGGCGGCGCGCGTCGGTGCCACTGGTCATGTCTTCCAGCGACACATCGGCAAAATTACGACGCACGGATTTGAGCATGTTCTCATATAAGGTGCTTTCGGCATTGCGGCGACCTAGCTGCTGCAACAGAACCTGACGGCTCTGACTCACCCGTTGCGCATCCGGGATGATCTTCCACTCTGGCCGCTCGGGCAGCAGGGAGAGATAAAAGGCCCACAAATCCGGCGCCAGACTTTGCCACAGACCGGTCGAGATCCCCATTCGCGTCGGCTGGACCGTTTTCATGGTCTGCGCGAAAAATGCGCCATCGGCTTTATCCGGACGAGCCATCATCAGCCAGGCTTTCAGCTGGTCATAGCCTGGTTTCGCCAGCTGGGCTCGTTGGTCGCTATTGGGGGCGGAGTTGACCAGCGCGCTGAGCGCCTGCTGCAACGCGGCATTGGCCGGGTCACGTATCAGGCGATGATTTGCCACACCGTACCAGGGCAGGACGGCGTCTAATAGTTGCTGATGATGGTCCAGACCAAAGCGCCGATACCAGGGAGCGCCCTTCTGCCCATCGTGCACAAGACGGCCGGCTTCGTTGCGCAGGGCATGAAGGGCCGTCAGTTGATAGTCAGAAACGGAGGGGTGGGCCACCAGGTCGCGGGCTTTTCCCGCGACTGTAGCAATCTGACTGTAATTAAGGGCAAAGGAGAGCAGCAGTCCCGCCGCCCACAGGCCGAGGATAGCCAGCAGACCGCACGCCAGGCCCCGCTCCCATGCCATTCCCACGTGATGCCCGCGTAAACGGCGGCAGTCATCGACGATCCCCTGCCAGGTCGCGGGCAGCGTCAGGAGATGAGGCTGGCCCGCAGGCGAGGTATCCGCCTCCTGATACGGATCTACGGTACGAGGCTCTGGCAGGCTAAACATTAGGCCACGCAGCGCAAGCCGCTGCCGCGAGGCGGTCAGCCACGGCGCCAGCTGCCAGCGCCATTGCGCGATCCCCCCGTCGATAAGCCGCTGCCCCAGACGCAGCAGAAAGTCGTGGCGGGTCTCCTCCGCGATCTGGCGCATCCCCTGCTCCCGCAGCGTGGGCAGCATCTGCGCAAGCTGACGGGCGACATCGTCCTCGGTAGCGCGTAACGGGAAGCTAACCCCTACCGCCTGCACCGCGCGGTCAGCCTGCGGCCACTCACTGTCGCACAGTTTCCACAGCCAGACCGGGGCGGCATAGCGCAGCAGTTCGCTGATTTTTTCCAGCCCACGCAGATCGCTCTCGCTTATCTGCGGCGTCAGGGTGAGAGACGACGGCATCACCCGCACAATCCCGTCCAGAGGACGGCCGCGGCGCAGCTTGCGCAGCGCGATGTATTTTTCTCGGTCAGGCTCCGATGCAAGGCTGCCGCCGTAAATCAGCACGGTGCGGTTGCCTTCAAGCCAGTGCTGCTGACGCAGGCCAGGCACCAGTTGTTCGATTGCCGCCTCGTCGCCGGTGACTAAAAGCAGGCGGACTTTGCGCCGCCAGTGAATTCCAATTCGGGTTCGCAGATGGTCACGAATCCTGGCACACATCACCACTGCTGGAGAAACAGAGATGTTTTCACTCTCATCTTTTCTCTTATTGTCATCACCACGAGTGACATCCAGGAGCGCCTCAAACTCCTTTTTACCGGCACTGCGAGCTGTCCACAGGAGCATAACTAACATGATAAAGATACATCCGGTAATGCAGCACCCACCAATAAGCCAGTAATTCTGCTGCTGACTATCGCCCTCAAGTCCGGCCATGTCAGGATGTTTCCAGACGATAAATGTCATTGCAGCCAAGAGTAAAAAGAGAATGAATACGACTGAAAGATAGCGACCTTCCGTAGTTTTCGGTGCTAAAAGTAACTTCACAGATCCATCTCCTGTCTTGAAGCTATCGGGGTAATAAGCGTGCTCCATAGCACTTTCTGAGTGGTATCCCCGCAGATAATCATCTGCGGGGAATGTGTTTGTCGGGCGATTTCAGTGGCGGCAGCAATAGCCAGCCAGGGTGCAGCGGCTCCAGCATTCCCCATGGATATATCGAGTGAAATGACAGCCTCATCTTTTACGCACTGCGCAGGATGTGCATTCTGACATCCAATCGCTTCTGCACGTTGCTCACCTGTCATTCCAGCGAGCCATAAATTTTTCACCATACTTTCTTTTAGCGGGACGTTACAGGCGGCCATCCTCATCCCTTCGCTAAGTTCACCTGAGGGAGCAGCATCTGGCCGGTGTAGTAATGCGAGGGGGTCAAGCGCCTCTTGCGTTAGGCGGTTGCCAAGAAGTAGAGCAACAGCCGCTTCAGCAGTATTGTTTGTAACAACCGGATCAATCTGGAGGCCAACAATCAATAACATTGCTTTATCTTTAATACGTTCATTTAACCAGCGGTCAATTACACTAAGACCACTCCCTTCAACGTGTTCAACAGGAAAAGTGATATTGTTCTTTTGCCATGCCTCATCCCAGTAATGGCGAATGTTCTCCAAAGGCAGCGATGTTGTTACATCAAAAACTACTACTAGTGGGCATTTATCAGGGATTTGTGTAAAAGGAATGTCTGCAATCATCTGCGAAAAAATATTCATTATCACGAATTCCATAGAATCCTGCGGGCTGGAAGAAATTTGGCTCATTCTGGCGCTTTCATTACCATCCCGGCCGACCTGTGAAACAATAATGCTGTCGTTGTTTTGCATAGCAATAGCGGTATCTTTCTGAGCAACTGATGAGTGGCCGGTAATAAATGTTGCACTCAGCACTTGTAATGCACGCCGTGCCTTACGGGTTTCTCGAAGAATCCACTGTTCTCGCTGTTTGTCAAAAGCGTTTGCTTTGCTATCCTGTAAAGACCAAACAAGCAGACGAGAAGAAAGCAAGACACTCCACAAAGCAACAGGAAAACCTAAAGCTAATCTCCAGAAGTACAGATTTTCAACATAACGCCCAAATATACGCATTATGATAATACTGACTGAAAGCATGACAACCAGAGCAACAAGCCAACGAGAAAATTTCAGAGGCTTAGGTCTGGGGTAGCGTTCTGGCAAATGTTTAAGTGTATATGGCATTAATTTCCTCATATTACAGGATGGCTAAATTAGCTCGATATGCAGGCGAAACAAAAACTCACCACATTATATTTCTTTCATTAGCAAACTCACACTTAAACATACGACCATCCTTTTTGGTAAAAAACAGAAATCAACGTGCTAGTTTACTTTTGTCGTTGAAGTGGCCTTCCATTTTTTTCAGCATGTAATTTAACAGAAACTTGTCTTTTTTAATTATAATCAGGAATTGGAGGGTTTTCTCCACCACACCTACCGTTTTCAACTATGATATTCTCTTCCCCTCGCAGGGCATATTTCAATCCATTTTATACGCGAAATAGTTGACAGTAACTGGGTCTATCCCACCAATACATCCAATTTATAAGCAAATAAAACAGTGCCTTCGTCATTGGTAAAGCTACTGTTTATTTCAACTGATTCTTTTACCCCCCATTCAGATTAATATCCATTTCACAGTCAATAATATAATCATTTGAAATGCAATCATCCTTACCCTTTGTCACCTGTTTTACAGATAAATACTCTGCAGTATTATTCTGGTTGATTTCCTTTTTCATCACCAGTAAATGCTTACCAGAATTACCTTCCCACTTTGTAGAAAAGATTGGATTTTTAGTAAAAATAGAGTTTATTGGCTACAAAATAATATGCAACACAACCTAAAAAGCAGCAAGAGCGCTGAATAATGATTAATCAACAACACCCTTAATTTAGGGCGAGATGCTTACATCAATACTCACAAGCTATTTTTGCAGCATAAATTTATTGGCAGCTTTGCAAGCTAAAGTTCCGTCGGGAAGAGAATCAAACAAAGAGGTAAAGTTATATAGAACTGTTTTCCCATTAACTTTCTTAAATTCAATAAAATACCCATAAGCACCATCATCATCACATTTTTTTCTAATAGACTCTGGTAGTGCAAAAGATACATTCCATACACACACTTTTTCATTTGGGAAAACTGCCGATGTGTTAACAGGATACTTTGATTTTTTGTCCACTCCCCAGCCATAGTAAACCTCAGATACATTGACAATGTGTACTGTATTTATTTTTGATAAGTAAATCACTTTCAACATAACGCCTCATTTCTTTTGAAGACATTTCAATCAACAACTTCTTATTATTTTTTTTGAAAACCTCTCTTAGAGAATCTATATTTGAGTTATCCATACACTCTTCTGCCAGTACACATGAGCTGTAACCAAGTAACAATGCTAAAACATAATAATACTTCACATCACCTCCAGTATTAAATTTTTTTTATCACATTGTTCTTCCATCCTCTTTCGAGAGTAGATTGGCTCCAAGGCTTTCACGCAACTCTGCAATATTAGAAATCGCTGCTTCTCTCGAGCCCGAATTTATTATTTTTTGTGCATAAGAATAATATGAATTAGGTACATAGAACCTGACCCTGGCCCAAAATCAGTGCAGTGCTAAATCAGAGATCTTCGTCTTTCCGGAGATTTCGGATGAATTCAGCCGGAGTCATGTCATTTAATGATGAATGCGTTCTCTCATGATTATATTCCCTGCGCCAGTTGTCGAGTTTGTCCTGCGCATCTTCCAGTGAGAGAAAACAGTGAATGTTCAGGCATTCATCCCGCAGACTGCCGTTAAATGATTCAATAAACGGGTTATCCGTTGGTTTTCCGGGGCGGGAGAAGTCCATTGTAACACCGTGCTCATACGCCCATTTATCCAGACTTTTCGAGATAAACTCGCTGCCGTTATCTGTCTGAATACGTACCGGCAGGCGCTTGCCCAGCACCCGCAACCTTTCCATCACACCGACCACATCCTCACCTTTCAGCGACTTTCCGGCATGGATCGCCACACACTCCCGACTAAAATTATCCACTACAGTCAGCGCCCGGAAACGTCGTCCGTTAAACAGGTTATCCGACACGAAATCCATACTCCAGCACTGATCGACTCCGCTCAGGACCGGACGTTGCTGACGATGTGCTGCACTGACATGCCTGCGGGGGCGCTTTTTGCGCAGGTTGAGGCCTTCCAGACAGTAAATCCGGTGTGTTTTCTTGTGGTTAACAGGCCAGCCTTCCCGCCGCAGCTGAATATGAATACGCGGGCAACCGTAGCGGATCCGGGTTTCCGCTATTTCCCGGATACGCAGGGTTATCGCCCGATCATCCCGCCGGCTCTGCCAGTGGTAAACGGTTCTGCTCTGCATCAGCAGTCCGTATCCCCGTCGGACACTGATACGGTAAGCCTCCCGCAGAAAATGCACCGCCTGACGCTTCTGAGCCGGCCTCAGAACTTTTTTTGATAACTTCCTGCAGCATCACCTTGTCCAGACTTAAATCAGCCACCAGACGTTTCAGACGCTGATTCTCTTCCTCAAGCTGGCGCAGGCGGCGCAGTTTTGTCACGCCCATGCCGCCAAACTTTTTCTTCCAGTTGTAAAATGTGGCTTCAGAAATGCCCATCTTTCTGCAGACTTCCTCCACCCGAGTGCCGGTTTCGGCCTGTTTCAGCGCAAATGCTATCTGTTCTTCGGTATAGCGGGTCTTTTTCATGGCGATGTGCCTCTCTGTGAGATGGAAGAAAGACCGGAGACTTCAGTTTAGCCTGACACTGCTTTCAGGGAGGAGATCAAAGGTTAAGCGGGATACTTACAGAGAACATTTCCCCAGCAATGGCACTTGAAAAACACAGCATACATATGATTAATGAAAAGTATCTAAACAAAGCTACTGACCTCAATATCATTAAGGACTGGAAGGGAGTATCTTTGATCTTATAGACTGGCAAATGGACCTTCCTAAAAGCTTATAGCTAATAATTCCATCAACATTCAACTCATTCGTGAAGATATGCCCAGGGGCTTTTGAATCGAACGTATAAATAAATAATTTATTATCTTTCACTGCATAAAAAAGAACTCCATCAAATCCAGAAACTTGATCATCAGAGTAAGATGATAATATTTTGGCAATCTGAGTTCTGGATGATAAGTCTGTTATGGATTTTATTAATATATTGTCATCAATACCTTTTGGGAGCGTATTCAAATATACGTTGTCAATATAAGGAGTATAATCATTTTGATCGCACGAAGGAGTGTGAGGATTGTCCACACCGTAATAATTTCTAAAAAAGCCATCAAGGACATATTTATAATCATTTGCAGAAGGCAATGCCTTTACAAGTAAGGATATTCCTCCGGGATCACCTGCTATCACTCTCAATGACAACAACAGTAACATACTTATAGCTATAAAATTTTTCATCGACCGCCACCTTCATCTTTCACAGATTTAGTTTTGCTATCAAATCCGAAAAAATTATTGATTTTACTGAGGGTTGATAATCCATGCTTATCCTCATGAGAAAGTATGATTGGGATCAATTGCTAATGATTCACGAGAAAATTTTTTGCGCTGATAGTAAATAGCCATTTGAAAAAGCATCATTTCATATTGATAAGCTCCCCCCAATTCATCAAGTGTTTTCTCTCCCGAGAAAAGCTGTCGGCATTTACTGTCAATTACAGCATCATCTTTATCTCTTGGGAATATAATCTTCATTTTTCTTGCTATATCCCACACACCTGGGAATGAATCAACCGCACAATCCAAATCGTTTGGCGCAATATATTCTCCATTGACAGATATTTTCCCTAGATATATTGAACCACCAGGGTAAAACAAGCTATTTTGATCTGGCTCAGATGAGGAATTTTCCTTTCTGCAATTCCTTTATCTGCACCATTTATATTTTTAGTTACTTTCAAAATAATGCTGTCATCATCAGATTTCCCAATTTTGTCCTCATCCATAATTTTGAGAACTTTAGACTTAAAACAAACTATAAAAAAACCACCTATATCAATACAGTTATATGCATTTTCTGTCACTTTCTGAGGGTTTCCTATTTTTGGTGGTTTTTTCTTCATACCGGCTGAATTTTTTTCTTGTACTCCGGGTCATCCCACCAATATTTATCAAACTCATTTTTTGACAACAAACCTCGATATACCCAGTAGCTTGAATATGTGTTAAGTCCAGTTAGCATTTTAAACCCTCTACCTCTGAATTTTTGTGCATCTACATCTCCACAGTTACCGTTAATCCAGCTATAGGATCCTGTGATATACCCTCCACGGGAATTGTATTTTTTCCCGGAGAAATAGTTATCCTTCTCGGCTTTAAGAGCTCCGTACCAATGACCTAGCTTAGTAGTTTCATTAAATGTTGATGCTTCAACAATCACACCACCTTGCTGAAAACCATCAACAATTATTTGTTGCTGGCTAGTTTCTTGCATGGACAATAAATAACCTGATTCAACTGCACCCTGCCCTAAAAAATGACAAATTCTATTTGCATCAGATAAGTTATACTTTCGCATGATTGTATTTATGTCCGCATAGTACTCTAATGTAATATTTTTAATACCTTCAAGTGCATTTTTATTTTTTTTACTAGCATTCGCCGTCATTACTTTTTCAATTACTTCAGAGTCGAGCCAACTACATTTCCTGAAATGTCGAATAAATGATTTTGGCTCAAAATGCCACAACCGGTCAGAACTCAACGCTCCAGAATCAAAGCATAGTGCTTCCGCATGGGATTTAAACTTTGCATAATCGGCTTCCGTCATCGGTTCATGCTCTTCATTTCCCGTTTTCAGCCACGAAAAACGGATGTCGATCGTACTTTTTTCCCATTCAAACGGGAAATGACAGATTAGCTTCCCGCACTGGTTATCGAAGTCACCAACTTCGTGAAGTTTCTTGATAATAGCTGAATTACACTGGCTGTTGCTATCACTATCGTCATCTACCATCTGCCAGCCCGTCCAGTGAGGGAAATCAGCGTCACTAAACTTTTTAATACTGGAATCAGCAAGGTTGATCACTCCTTTACCACCCGGGTAATTGACTGTCATCCATAATGGTGCGTCTGCCGGTACCAGTGTTTCATGGTCCGTGTTGATCACTCGCCCAAAGCGAAGTAATTCAAACCCGGCACTTGGGCTCTCCTTATAATTCCGCATCGCGGTTTTATAGAGATTGTATTCGTAGTCATCACCATCTGCATTAACCAGTGGTTCACCCAGCAGATCATATTTTCCGTCAGTCTGCGTATTTTTCTGACGAGTAACCATCGTGCACTTGCCTTGGGCCAGAGTCATGCTGGCATACAGAGGCACATTGCTGGTATATAGTTCAGAAAGTCCGGTGGTAGAAATGCTGTTATCTGCTGGAGCCTTGTCATAAAACTTTGTCTGCGGTGGCAGATAAAAGTGAATATCACCATAAACCGCATCGCTGCGGCCATTCTTCGAAATATCCAGCTCTCCTGTTTTCCTGCCCGTTAGCTTGCTGATGTTGTCATCATCGCAGAAAATCTGGAAATGGAAAGCATTCACTCCATCAACCATGCCTGGAAGGCCTAAAGGATCCTTACGGTAAACTTTATCACCGGCTTTAACAGTTTCAGCCAGCGACTTCAGATGCATGTATAAGGAATAGAAAGCCACTTTTCCTTCATCACCGCTACCGATCTCGGTTTCATGCTTTATGAGCACATAACCATGATTACTCCCCTTTGTATAAGGTTTATCGGCGTTGATGTTGAATGGTGCTAGATCGCGCTTGTCTGAGCTTTTGCGGAGTGAAACGACGGTACCGTCAGCTATCGCCCGCACGCTCTCAGCAGGCCTTCCAAGATGTTATTACCTGTTTATTTCTGAATATTAATCTCATATTGTTTTTCAAAATATTGCCCCGCACTAGCAACAACCCCGCCCCTAATATTAATTGTTACAATCCCTTGCAACTGAGGCTTACCTTCTATAGTAAAGTTATTATATACATATTTTGTGTAATATTTTTTTTCAGAAAATACTAATTTCAATCCAGAATTTGATGGGTGAATTTCATAACTCAGATCAACAACTGGTCCTGTACCTCCAGAGATGGTGATTGGAACATAATATTCCTGATCTATATATCCATCTGGTAACTTATTAGGCTCAAATACAAGGTGATTGCCACAGCCAGTTAGAAAGAAAGAAATTACAAAAGCTCTTAGATAGTGATTCATTTTTAATCATGATATTTTTGTAAATACCATCCCCCCAAAAGTATGGTTTAGAAATTCTCCTAATTTTAATGATACTCGAAGCGAGTTATCTTTAACTTCACCCCATGAAAAAAGTCTCAGCGAGACAAGCTCTTCTAAACTCGTTTCGTTAGTGATACTACCCCCGTTTACTAATTTTAACTTTCCATCCCAAACAATCCAGTGATCTTTGAATGGAACATTTGCGCCTTGTTGGAGCATGCCAGCAGATATCAAACTAAAGATATGGACATCATTACACATTAATGAGTTTAATTTACAAATATCGCTTAAGCTGCTATGGTACAAACTTATATTACTAAATATCTTCTGCGCACCTGCATTCAGCATCCATTTTTCAATATCTCCCCACAAGGTAATTGCAGATACCTTATCTCCAACTGATTCATATTTTAACAAATTATTAGATGAATCTCGCAAACTGGCCATAGTAATCCAATCAACTGCGGAAACTCGAGGATGACTCGCTCCTGAAAATAAATCATTCACTTTCATCGTGCTAGTGCTTGGCTGAAGTAAAAAAGATCCCAGCGTTGCTTTGCCATGATTCCATAGATCCCAAACCAGTTGCTCGTAAACGTCATATCTATCCATCATTAAACAATAATAAAATGCTGCAGGGCCACATAACATCGAGTAATACTGGTTTGGATAATATTCCCCTTCTGGACCTAACAGGGATGCAGCTTTTCTGGCATCAAGTTCACTTTTTATACTATTTTTCGTAAAAGGGTCTAATGGATCCCCTATTGGATGCTCCAGTGCGACAAAAAACCTTGGAATACAAGTGATTTGCACACTATGAATATTGTCATCCCCGTTATCATTAACCGGTTTTGTCTGCGCCTTTGTCTCAAAATAACAAACATTTTCACGCTTATTTTTAGAATATGCTTTCCCTGATGCCATTTCACCAAGTGTGTACATCTTTTTCGCAGGCGAGGAAAGCACAGAAAACAACTTACCACCGTGCTTGCGATATAAGTTCATTTCCATTATGTAGATTACAGATAACCCATCCTCTGTGTCATTCGTTTCATGGGACTGAGTTTGATAATTTGATGTTACTGGTTGTTGCGCCACTGACAGTAGTATATGTTTTTTATTACTGGCATCAGTTCTGTAAACATTCAGATCGTAAAAAAGGTCGACTGCTGAAACATTCGATTCAATCTTTGTATAAATATTATATTTAGGCATTGATGGCCTCCGGTATCATATGCAGCAGAACATCCTGTATCTGTGCAGAAGTAAACAACTTCGTATACCCCTCGCCATCACTGACACCCTCTAATACCGAGCCATCAGCCAGAAAGGCCCTGTAAGGAGTATTCATCATCGGCACCCCATTATCATCTGTACACAGGTAGCGAATATTATGGCTGCCGTCATTTATCGCATTAGCTAAAGGTGCAATGTCAGGCTTATGCTGCGCTTTTTCCCGCCTGACGTAATACCCGGCCCTTGTTCTGTACTCACCTGCCGTCGCTGATTCAATGCCACTGGCATTGAGCGTGATATAACTTCCCCCGCCGTTTATCGTGACCCGTTTTTTCGCAATAATTTCGATACTGTCTTCCGTGCTGACAATGCTGATTTCCTTCCGGGCAAGCAACGCCATCAGGTCATTCTGCGCCTGCATCTGTACCGGTCCCTGGTTCGCTATCAGCCTGATCCCAAGCTTTCGCACAAACACGCTCAGCGCACTGCCCACCCCGATGAACAGATTTTTCACCACGCTGACGTCTGCATTCTTTCCGGCTGTGGCAATCAGGTTATGCCCGGCTGAGACCTGCAGGTGCTCCCCGCTGGTCAGCGCTATCCCCTCCGGCGCGCTGACCAGCAGTACCGATTTTTTGAGGTCTGTCAGCTGCTGCTCCAGCAGGGTAATTTGCGCCTGGAGATCGGCCGGGTTCGCGGTCGCCTTCTGCGCGTCACCGGAGATGGACATCATCTGCTCCCGGGCTTCAGCCAGATTGCTGACCGCCGGCTCCATATCCAGCACCTGCCCCTGAGCCTGCACCTGTCCGTCCGCGCTGATAAATATCCCTTTCTGTGCCCGGATAGCGCCCCAGCTGTCGGTTCTCAGCTCAAAGCCTTCGCCGCGCGGCTGCTTTTCAGCATCCACGAGATGGCCGAGGTTCAGCTGGCTCTTACCGCCGTACTCCGTCGAGACCTTGATATGCTCTTTCCCGCGCTCATCGTCGAGGCGGATTTTGTTGTTGGCCGGGGTGCGCAGGACGTTACGTTTGTCATTGCGAATGGTGACGTGGTCGCCGTGCGCCGAGTCGTGCAGCACGCCCGCGATATACGGCCGGTCAGGGTTACCATCCTCAAAGCCAATCGCCACCTCCGTCCCGGCCAGCAGCGGCAGGTGCAGGCCGTAGGTGTCTCCGGCATACGGCCGCGACTGACGGACCCACAGGCTCTCGAACCCGGTTTCCCAGCGCGCCCGATCAAACAGCATATTCACCCGGTAGCGTCCGTGTTTGTCGATATGCCCGTAGGTGTCGTTTTCCCGGGTGCTGGTCACGCGGGCCGGCAGCGTCCCGGCCATCACCGGACGCGCGCCGGGCTCAGGCCGGTAGCCGACGTCCGGGCTGTCCGGTATGCCGGCAAACTCCATCGCAAAGTCGGCATCGCGCCGGGCGTGGCTGTGCATCGCCGTGATGAGCACGCCATCAGCAAACTCCCCGGCCACCTCCTCTCCGCCGGTGACCTTCAGCACCTGTCCCGGGCAGAGCGTCGGGCAGCTGGTGGTGGCCTGCATCCGGGTCTGGCCGTTAAGATAACGCTCATGACGAAGACGGGCGTAAAACGCCCCGGACTCCGGCGCCGGATGGCGGTCATGGACATTCCCCGCGGTCAGGTAGTTATCTCCCCAGTGGTAAGCCTCACCAAAGGTGGTGGTCTCCCCGCGGGTGACATCCACCTGCGCGTTCATGTCCGCCGTCGCCTCGCGGTAGTTGTAGTCGCGGGTACTGACCTGCTGCTCCACGACGCGGTGGCGGCATGCCATCTCCCACACCGCGTCCACCCCGGCCGACTGCTGCCCTGACGGCGGAACCGAAGGCAACGTCAGCCCCTTCTCATAGCCCTGCTGACTGTCGCAGAACTCAGCGACGTCGATGTGCAGCCGCGTGTCGGCGGTAAAGCGAAACCAGATCCCCACCTCACCCAGCAGCCGGGTGATAAAGCGCAGGTCATCCTCGCCGTACTGCATCACCTGCTCGCGGCGCGGATACGTTTTTGTCAGCGAGAACAGAAAATCCTGACCGCGCAGGCCGTGGCGCTCGCGGAGGATTTTTTCCACAATCTGCGGAACGGACTGGTCCTGGTAAATGGCGTTCTGGTGCGAGCGGTTAAGCAGCGCCAGGCGTGGCTGAAGCGTCAGCGCGTAGTGCGTTTCATCCCTGGAGGTACTGAGCCGTTCAAACCCCGTCACCACGCCCTGGATCACCCGCACGGGTTGCTGAACATTGATGCCGAAGCCCTGAGCCACCGGCGCCTGCAGCGTCAGGGAGGCTGCCTTCATCAGCATCATCTCTTTGCTGATGGCATGGTCTGCGCTGGTGAATTCAATACGGTAGCGGAACGGCTGGCTCAGGGCTTCATCGCCCTCGAAGGCCAGCACATCAAGCCCGGCTTCACATCCCTTCACCGAAAGCAGGTGGTGGTTGTGGCTGAATCTGATCGGGGGGTTACTGCTCATAGTATTCCTTCACATCGGCAGAGAAATTATGTTCTAGAAAAACAAACATGCATTAAGTCAGTTACTACTTGATCTTTATCGTATATTGCTTATAAAAATCTTTACCGGAATACATTGTGCCAAGAGTAAATCCAGAAATAGTTACGCGATAATCACCTGATTTTTTCGGGATCCCAGATATGATGATGCGATGGTAATCTTTTTTTACTCCATCCTCTCCACCAAGACTATATTTTATGTCTTCCGGACTCCATGCTAACCCTGAGTCGATCGGGATTATACTCACCGATACGCTGGATTCATTAACAGCCCCACCTTTTATTTCAATGACATCTTGGTACTTGTGATTAACTTTTGCAACTTTAAGATCTTTTTTTTCTGGCAGGATTATTGGGTAAGTTCCAGAGCAACCAGCCACAATAACAATCAAAACACAGATAAAATATTTCATTCAGTTTAGTGGTTTAAATACCACCCCCCCAAAAATGTGCTTGCGGACATATTCCAAATTTTTGTTTAACTTAATTTGATTTTTTACCGCCCCCCATGAGAATAATTTTAAATTAACGATTTCATCAGGCGGTGAGTTTTTTGTTATAGCTTTCCCATTAGCATTTTTTAAAGCACCGGCCCAAACAACCCAATGATTTTTAGAGGAAGTATCCTCAGAGCCAAAATCAAACAGCATCCCAGCAGAAATTAGACAAACAACTTTAAATCCATTGTCAGCATATTCACTGAGCCGCGCAACATCCTCAATACTACACCGACCCAAGCCAACATTGGTATAAATTTTTACATAGCCACTCTTTTCAAACCACTCGGTAATCTTTCCCCACATTGTAATCCCGGCGACTTCGTCGTCTATATCATCATAACTCATAATTGAGTTTTCAGAGTCTCTCAAACTGGCAAGTGTTATCCAGTCCAAACCTGAAATTCTCTCACTACCGCTAAAATAAAAACTGCCCTTTGGATGTTTACATCCATCGCCAGGCGTTATATCTAAAGTTCCTATCTTCGTTTTTCCTTGCATCCATAGTTCAATTGCAGCTTGTTTATATACATCCGGCCTGTCCATTTGCAAGCAGTAAAAGAAGGAGGCTGGCCCACATAAACTTGTCCTTCCCTGATCAGGAAAACTACTGTAATTTACTCTTGATGAAACTTGATCTTCAAATTTACTTCTGTCAAATGGATCATCAGGACTACCTACAGGATACTCTTTTGCAATAAACGCTCTTTTCTGACAGGTAATCTGCACAGTATGTATATTATCCTCACCCTTATCATTAACCGGTTTTGTCTGCGCCTTTGTCTCAAAATAACAAACATTTTCACGCTTATTTTTAGAATATGCTTTCCCTGATGCCATTTCACCAAGTGTGTACATCTTTTTCGCAGGCGAGGAAAGCACAGAAAACAACTTACCACCGTGCTTGCGATATAAGTTCATTTCCATTATGTAGATTACAGATAACCCATCCTCTGTGTCATTCGTTTCATGGGACTGAGTTTGATAATTTGATGTTACTGGTTGTTGCGCCACTGACAGTAGTATATGTTTTTTATTACTGGCATCAGTTCTGTAAACATTCAGATCGTAAAAAAGGTCGACTGCTGAAACATTCGATTCAATCTTTGTATAAATATTATATTTAGGCATTGATGGCCTCCGGTATCATATGCAGCAGAACATCCTGTATCTGTGCAGAAGTAAACAACTTCGTATACCCCTCGCCATCACTGACACCCTCTAATACCGAGCCATCAGCCAGAAAGGCCCTGTAAGGAGTATTCATCATCGGCACCCCATTATCATCTGTACACAGGTAGCGAATATTATGGCTGCCGTCATTTATCGCATTAGCTAAAGGTGCAATGTCAGGCTTATGCTGCGCTTTTTCCCGCCTGACGTAATACCCGGCCCTTGTTCTGTACTCACCTGCCGTCGCTGATTCAATGCCACTGGCATTGAGCGTGATATAACTTCCCCCGCCGTTTATCGTGACCCGTTTTTTCGCAATAATTTCGATACTGTCTTCCGTGCTGACAATGCTGATTTCCTTCCGGGCAAGCAACGCCATCAGGTCATTCTGCGCCTGCATCTGTACCGGTCCCTGGTTCGCTATCAGCCTGATCCCAAGCTTTCGCACAAACACGCTCAGCGCACTGCCCACCCCGATGAACAGATTTTTCACCACGCTGACGTCTGCATTCTTTCCGGCTGTGGCAATCAGGTTATGCCCGGCTGAGACCTGCAGGTGCTCCCCGCTGGTCAGCGCTATCCCCTCCGGCGCGCTGACCAGCAGTACCGATTTTTTGAGGTCTGTCAGCTGCTGCTCCAGCAGGGTAATTTGCGCCTGGAGATCGGCCGGGTTCGCGGTCGCCTTCTGCGCGTCACCGGAGATGGACATCATCTGCTCCCGGGCTTCAGCCAGATTGCTGACCGCCGGCTCCATATCCAGCACCTGCCCCTGAGCCTGCACCTGTCCGTCCGCGCTGATAAATATCCCTTTCTGTGCCCGGATAGCGCCCCAGCTGTCGGTTCTCAGCTCAAAGCCTTCGCCGCGCGGCTGCTTTTCAGCATCCACGAGATGGCCGAGGTTCAGCTGGCTCTTACCGCCGTACTCCGTCGAGACCTTGATATGCTCTTTCCCGCGCTCATCGTCGAGGCGGATTTTGTTGTTGGCCGGGGTGCGCAGGACGTTACGTTTGTCATTGCGAATGGTGACGTGGTCGCCGTGCGCCGAGTCGTGCAGCACGCCCGCGATATACGGCCGGTCAGGGTTACCATCCTCAAAGCCAATCGCCACCTCCGTCCCGGCCAGCAGCGGCAGGTGCAGGCCGTAGGTGTCTCCGGCATACGGCCGCGACTGACGGACCCACAGGCTCTCGAACCCGGTTTCCCAGCGCGCCCGATCAAACAGCATATTCACCCGGTAGCGTCCGTGTTTGTCGATATGCCCGTAGGTGTCGTTTTCCCGGGTGCTGGTCACGCGGGCCGGCAGCGTCCCGGCCATCACCGGACGCGCGCCGGGCTCAGGCCGGTAGCCGACGTCCGGGCTGTCCGGTATGCCGGCAAACTCCATCGCAAAGTCGGCATCGCGCCGGGCGTGGCTGTGCATCGCCGTGATGAGCACGCCATCAGCAAACTCCCCGGCCACCTCCTCTCCGCCGGTGACCTTCAGCACCTGTCCCGGGCAGAGCGTCGGGCAGCTGGTGGTGGCCTGCATCCGGGTCTGGCCGTTAAGATAACGCTCATGACGAAGACGGGCGTAAAACGCCCCGGACTCCGGCGCCGGATGGCGGTCATGGACATTCCCCGCGGTCAGGTAGTTATCTCCCCAGTGGTAAGCCTCACCAAAGGTGGTGGTCTCCCCGCGGGTGACATCCACCTGCGCGTTCATGTCCGCCGTCGCCTCGCGGTAGTTGTAGTCGCGGGTACTGACCTGCTGCTCCACGACGCGGTGGCGGCATGCCATCTCCCACACCGCGTCCACCCCGGCCGACTGCTGCCCTGACGGCGGAACCGAAGGCAACGTCAGCCCCTTCTCATAGCCCTGCTGACTGTCGCAGAACTCAGCGACGTCGATGTGCAGCCGCGTGTCGGCGGTAAAGCGAAACCAGATCCCCACCTCACCCAGCAGCCGGGTGATAAAGCGCAGGTCATCCTCGCCGTACTGCATCACCTGCTCGCGGCGCGGATACGTTTTTGTCAGCGAGAACAGAAAATCCTGACCGCGCAGGCCGTGGCGCTCGCGGAGGATTTTTTCCACAATCTGCGGAACGGACTGGTCCTGGTAAATGGCGTTCTGGTGCGAGCGGTTAAGCAGCGCCAGGCGTGGCTGAAGCGTCAGCGCGTAGTGCGTTTCATCCCTGGAGGTACTGAGCCGTTCAAACCCCGTCACCACGCCCTGGATCACCCGCACGGGTTGCTGAACATTGATGCCGAAGCCCTGAGCCACCGGCGCCTGCAGCGTCAGGGAGGCTGCCTTCATCAGCATCATCTCTTTGCTGATGGCATGGTCTGCGCTGGTGAATTCAATACGGTAGCGGAACGGCTGGCTCAGGGCTTCATCGCCCTCGAAGGCCAGCACATCAAGCCCGGCTTCACATCCCTTCACCGAAAGCAGGTGGTGGTT
>OCQA01000069.1_pt1 | contig 128659 bp, 118 predicted proteins | sample 1538571 | NCBI WGS metagenome assembly OCQA01 (sample SAMN04571708, study PRJEB22368) | human gut metagenome | biome: human gut; material: stool | host: Homo sapiens | place: Luxembourg | collected 2012-09-28 | reverse complement strand
AATTTTCGCTAATCACCAAATTTACAAATAGTTATAATTCATCGAACTCACGTTATCATAGGCGCAGGCCCTACGGGCATTTGTACCTTGCTTTGTGCTCGTCTGAAGCATCCTCAACGTATCATTGTATGCGAAAAGTCGGCTGAGCGAGCTCGCTTCCTGCGTATGCATTATCCTGAGGTTCAGGTCGTTTCTCCTGAAGAATGTAAGACGCATGTTCAGGCGAATAGCGCACATGGCGGGGCAGATGTGGTTATTGAAGTGGCAGGTGCCGATGACACCTTCCGACTGGCATGGGAGTGTGCTCGTCCGAACGCGATTGTTACCGTAGTGGCCCTCTATGACCGTCCGCAAGTTCTTCCCTTGCCCGACATGTATGGCAAGAACCTTACGTTTAAGACGGGCGGTGTGGATGGATGCGATTGTGAAGAGATTCTTCGTCTGATTGCCGAAGGCCAGATTGATACTACGCCGCTTATAACTCACCGTTTCCCTCTTTCGGAGATTGAAAAGGCTTATCACGTGTTCGAGAATCGGCTGGATGGAGTTATCAAGGTGGCGGTGATCGGAAAGTTGGGTTGATAAAAAAGTGTGGAAAATGGAAGAAGGGTGAACCTCGGACGTAAAAAGTCAAAAACTCAAAAACTCTGTTTTCGCTTTTGTACTTCCCTCGCTTTGCACTATCTTTGCACCCATGATTCAGTTGGAGACCATATTCAATATCTTGTGGAAGGGCTTTATTATCGGCGTCATTGTGTCGGCGCCGCTGGGCCCTGTGGGTGTATTATGCATCCAGCGTACGTTGAATAAGGGCCGTTGGTATGGTTTCGTCACGGGCATTGGTGCCGCGATGAGCGATATCTTTTATGCCCTCCTGACGGGCTATGGCATGAGCTTTGTGTTCGATTATGTCAATAAGAACATTTTTTACCTTCAGCTCTTCGGTAGTGTCTTGCTTCTGGCTTTTGGTATCTATACTTTCCGAAGCAATCCTGTGCATTCACTTCGCCCTGTATCTACCAGTAAAGGTACGTATTTGCATAATTTCATTACGGCGTTTTTTGTTACGCTTTCCAACCCGCTTATCATTCTGCTTTTTGTCGGACTTTTCGCCCGCTTTGCGTTCATCAGTCCGGGCGTACTCCTGTTCGAGGCCGTCACGGGCTATCTGGCCATTGCTTTGGGAGCCCTTTCGTGGTGGTTTGGCATCACTTATTTTGTCAACAAAGTGCGCGCTCGCTTCAACCTGCGCGGCATTTGGATATTGAATCGTGTGATTGGTAGCATTGTGGCCATCGTGTCGATACTGGGCCTGGTGTTCACTTTGATGGGAGAATCCTTGTATTAGTTGTCAACAGAAATGATAATCGCTAAAAAACTAAAAGAACAGAACATTGCCGAATATTTGATATACATGTGGCAGGTGGAAGACCTGATACGTGCCAACGGGTGCGACATCGACCGCCTGCGCGAGCAGGTCATCGATCGTTATCCTGAAGACCAACGTCCGGCACTCGAAGAATGGTATGCCAACCTGTGCGACATGATGCGTGCCGAAGGCGTAGTGGAGAAGGGACATCTTCAGATCAATCGCAACGTCATTCAGAACCTCACCGAGCTACACGGCGCCCTGCTGGCCTCCACGAAGTATCCTTTCTACAACGCGGCCTACTTCAAGGCGCTGCCTTTCATCGTGGAGCTTCGCCAACGCAATGGTCACAAAGACGAGCCCGAGCTGGAGACCTGCTTCGAAGCCCTCTATGGCGTCTTGCTCCTGCGTTTGCAGAAGAAGGAGATCAGCGAGGGGACGGCCAAGGCGATGGAGGCCGTGAGTGCTTTCGTCTCGATGCTGGCCAACTATTACGACAAGGACAAAAAGGGAGAACTCAAATTGGACGACTGATATGAACATTCTGATAACCGGCGCCAACGGTCAACTTGGCAATGAGATGCGCGTGCTCTCCGCCGCCCATCCGCAACACACTTATTTCTTTACCGACGTGCAGGAGTTAGACATTTGCGATGCCGACGCCGTGCGTGCCTTCATCGCCGACCGTCGGGTGGATGTGGTCGTGAATTGCGCCGCCTACACGGCCGTGGACAAGGCCGAGGACAATCCTGAGCTTTGCGATCGTCTGAACCACCTGGCACCCGGCTATCTGGCCGAAGCCGCCGAGGCCGTGGGGGCCGCCCTCATTCAGGTGTCTACCGACTACGTGTTCGACGGCACGGCCCACGTGCCCTATCGCGAGAACGATACGCCCTGTCCCAACTCCGTCTATGGCCGCACCAAGCTGGCGGGCGAAGAGGTTGTGATGCAGAAGTGTAGCCGTGCCATGATTGTACGAACCGCTTGGCTCTACTCCACTTTTGGCAACAACTTCGTGAAGACCATGCTCCGCTTGGGGCGCGAGCGCGAGTCGCTGGGCGTGGTGTTCGACCAGATAGGTACGCCTACCTATGCGGCCGACCTGGCACAGGCCATCTTTGCCGCCATCGAGCAGGGCATTGTGCCCGGCATCTATCACTTTAGCGATGAAGGCGTCTGCTCGTGGTACGACTTCACTATAGCCATTCATCGTCTGGCGGGCATCACCACGTGTCGCGTCAGCCCCTTGCACACGGACGAATATCCGGCCAAAGCACCCCGTCCGCACTACTCTGTGCTCGACAAGACGCGCATCAAGCAAACCTATGGCATCGACATCCCTCATTGGGAGGCATCGCTGGCCGAGTGCTTGGAGAAATTGAAAATTGAAAGTTGAAAATTGAAAAATGTAATCCATACCTGAAAAAGAAAATATATGGCAACAAATCAGGAAATCGAAAGAAGACGAACGTTTGCAATCATCGCGCACCCCGATGCCGGTAAGACCTCACTCACCGAGAAGCTTCTGCTTTTCGGCGGACAGATACAGGTGGCCGGCGCCGTAAAGAGCAACAAAATCAAGAAAACCGCCACGTCCGACTGGATGGACATCGAGAAGCAGCGTGGTATCTCCGTCACCACCTCGGTCATGGAGTTCGACTATAAGGACTACAAGGTCAACATCCTTGATACCCCCGGTCACCAGGACTTTGCCGAAGACACTTACCGCACGCTGACCGCCGTCGATAGCGTCATCATCGTGGTGGACGGCGCCAAGGGTGTGGAGACGCAGACGCGCAAGCTCATGGAAGTGTGCCGCATGCGCAACACCCCCGTCATCATCTTCGTCAACAAGATGGACCGCGAGGCCAAGGACCCCTTCGACCTGCTGGACGAGCTCGAAGAAGAACTCCACATCCACGTGCGTCCTCTGACGTGGCCCATCGAGAGCGGCGTCCGCTTCAAGGGCGTCTACAACATCTACGAGCAGAACCTCAACCTCTTCCAACCCTCCAAACAGGTGGTGACGGAGAAGGTGGCCGTAGACATCCATACCGAGGAACTGGACCAGCGTATCGGTGCCGACCTGGCCGATCGCCTGCGCGGCGAGTTGGAACTCATCGAGGGCGTCTATCCCGAGTTCAATGTCGACGACTACCTCAAGGCCGAGGTGGCTCCCGTGTTCTTCGGTTCGGCGCTGAACAACTTCGGTGTCGAGGAGCTTCTGAACTGCTTCGTCGAGATAGCCCCCAGCCCCCGTCCCGTCAAGGCCGAGGAACGCGACGTACAACCCGACGAGCCCAAGTTCACCGGCTTCATCTTCAAGATTACGGCCAACATCGACCCCAACCACCGTTCGTGTATCGCCTTCTGCAAGATATGTTCGGGCAAGTTCTCGCGCAACACGCCCTACTACCACGTGCGCCACGACAAGGTGATGCGCTTCTCCAGCCCCACCCAGTTCATGGCCCAGCGCAAGACCACCGTCGACGAGGCCTGGGCGGGCGACATCATCGGCTTGCCGGACAACGGCACCTTCAAGATAGGCGACACGCTGACCGAGGGCGAGAAGCTCCACTTCCGCGGTCTGCCCAGCTTCTCGCCGGAGATGTTCAAGTACATCGAGAACGCCGACCCCATGAAGCAGAAGCAGCTGGCCAAGGGTATCGACCAGCTGATGGACGAAGGTGTGGCCCAGCTCTTCGTCAACCAGTTCAACGGGCGCAAGATTATCGGCACCGTGGGCCAGCTCCAGTTCGAGGTCATCCAGTACCGCCTGGAGAACGAGTACAACGCCAAGTGCCGCTGGGAACCCGTGAGCCTCTACAAGGCCTGCTGGATCGAGAGCGACGACCCTGCCGAGCTCGAAGCCTTCAAGAAGCGCAAGTACCAGTACATGGCCAAGGACCGCGAGGGGTGCGACGTCTTCCTGGCCGACTCGGGCTACGTGCTCCAGATGGCGCAGATGGACTTCAAGCACATCAAGTTCCACTTCACGAGCGAGTTCTGACGCCGTCGGCGGAGATAGGACAGATACAGAAGGCCTGTTTTGCTTGGATTATCTGAGCAGGAGGTCTTGCTTTTGCGAGGGGATGTTCGGCAAAATCTTTTTGAAATGGTCGAGCATCCTCTCGCGCGATTTTTGTGGTGTGCGGTCGGGGTGGCAAGCCTCGCGTCCGAAGAGCGCTTCGGGCGTAGTGAGCAGAGACCATCCCCAGCCATATTCCCGTCCGTGACGGTCGTGTGGATAGACGAAATCTTCCGTCACGATATAGCCGCCCATCTCCAGTCGCGTCAGGTAGGCGTCGAAGCGGCTCCGCATCTTCGGCCCTGTGAAGCCACAGGCCGCCCGCAGGTCGCGGGTGATGAGGCTCCCTTCGGTCCGCAGGATGTCGAGGATGCTTTCTTCGATGCTTCCTTCTTCGGGGCGGGGGCAGACGCTCCGGCGATAGTTGCAGAAGTCCGGCCACCACTCGCGGCTGATGAAGGCCGCCTTGTTTTGGAAGAACTTGCCGTAGGCGCATCCGCTCTCCTGAAGGATGGCGCCCTTCCACGTCCAGAGGGGCCATTCCCATCCGCCGTCGGGCAGGCGGGTGTATTGGCAATCTTCGTCCGTCACTTCTTCGGCCGACCAGCCTTCGACGCCCATGCTGAGCAGGGGCAGGAAGCCTATTTCGTTGATATAGTCTATCAGCTCGGGGCAGGAATGTAAGCGTTCTTTTCTCATTTTCTCGAGTTCTCCATTGGTTTTCTGCTACGGAGGGATGCGATGCATTCCCCCCGTTAGCTTCTTCAAAGTTATAAGTTTAATTTCATCTTTTGCCATGTTGGTGCGGAAAATTTTTGAGTGTGTGCACTTGAAGCGTACGCCCTCAGCCGACGCTGATCCACACCCCTTCGCCCAGCGGGCGGGAGGCCAGTCGGCGCACGAGGCGATGTTCCCAGAGGCGCGAGTCGAGCACCTTGCCGGGCTTCACGCGCAGGCCCACGAGGATGCATCCTTCCGTGTCGTCGGGCGTGTTGCCGGCATGGATGCGGATGCCCTCGAACTGGGGTACGTGGAGCAGCAGGGGGAGCCATTTTTTAAACTTGGGGCTCCAAGTGACCGCCACGGGGTAGCGTCCGTCGGGGATGGCCGTGCGGCCTGCTATCTTGTGGCCGGGCCTGCCTGGGCCCAAGTCGCGCCACGTAGGCTCCAGCGTGTCGCAAAAGTGTTCGCCGTCTATCTCGAGGCGGCCCATGGTGTAGTCTTTAGTCTTTTCGGTTCGTGTCAAGGTCAATTCCATCGCTTCTGTATTTTAGTTTTCGGTAATTGTGATTTGTGATAATTGTGATGTATCCGCGTACCTTCCATTGGCTCAGCATGTGGCTGGTGCCTTTGGCGTCGAGCCCCGCTTCCTGACGCACGCGCACGGCCTGGTCGAAGCTGAAGTCGTCGGGCAGAAGGGTCAGCAAGTTGCGACGTCCGGGCTTGTGAGGGTCGGGTGCGGGCATGTTCATGGCGGCCTCGATGGCGTCGCCGAAGAACTCCATTTTGCAGGCCAAGTCGTATTGCAACGACCAGCGGATGAAGTCCTCGAACGTCTTGTCCCAACGGCAACCGTTGGCCACGAAGAGCACGCACGCCTTCAGGTAAGCGATGACGTTGGCACGAAACGACAGGTTTTCGTACACGCGGCTCTGCGAGAGGCGGGCGAAGTCGGCACACTCTTCCTTGAGCTTTTGGGCGAGCTTGTAGGCCTGCGGACAATCTATCAAGCCCTGCGCCTTGACGAGGTTCTCGATGTAGGGGCGAAGCTCCTCGTCGAAGGCGGCGTCATACGTGCCATAGACGGGCATGTCCGCTCCGATTTCGCGCTCGGGGATGGTGCAGAAGTTGATGCGCGAGACGGGTCCGTCTGTCAAAACTTTTGAGAAGTACCGCCGCCCTTTCTGGATGGTGGTCGAGGCATTCCAGTTGAAGCGGATGGTCACCTTCTCCGTCACGCTCTGCACGCCCACACGCGTCTGCCCGTAGCGGTTGCCGGGGTCGAAGGCCAGGCACATGATTTGGAATTGCTGGCCGCTCCGCCCGCTTCCGCGCAAGGCGTCGAACTGGTCGATTTCGTTCAGCTTCGTATAAAGAAAATGTCCGTCCGCCTCGGCCATGCGCATCACGAAGGCGGGGTTCGTCATGTCCGCGTCAATCTCCTGGATAATCAAGCCTTCGGGGCGTTGGCGCTTGTCCTTGTTGGCGCCCTTTGAGGTCACCTCGTTCTTCCACTCCCGCTCGCGGCGGAGGTTGTCCTCGTCGCGGCGGCGGATGTCGGCCATGATGCGATTGATGGGCTCCGAGATGCAGTCCTTGCCCGCGCCCGTGCCGGCCATCAGCACGTTCATCAAGGTGGCTTCGTGCTCTACGTTGTCGATGTATCGGAACCTCACGCGATGCAGGTGCGCGCCCAGCGAGGGGAAGACGGCATGAGCCACGGCGGGCTTGTAGACATCGGGCGTACGGCTCACAAGGAGCTTTATCAGGGCAGGAAGGCGCTTGGGTAATGAAGAATGAAGAATGTCGGCTTCGCCTCCGAATGAAGAATTTTCATCTTCCGCGGTCGATTCTTCATTCTTCCTTCTTCGTTCTTCATTTTCAATCGCCTCCCGCATCATCTTCGGCATCGAGTACCACTTGGCCGAGCAGGCGGAGTGTATCAGCCCCCGCATTTCCTCCTCGGAGAGGCCGTATCGGGGCATCACCTGGAGCATCAGCGCCTCGTCGTTGTCGGCAATGTAGCGCAGGTGCGAGGCCAGGCGGTGGAGCTTGTCGTTGCGCTCGCCCGGCACGGGTTCGCCACCTGCCAACTTGAACCATTGTTGAATAATCTGACTATATGGTATCCCCTTAAACTTGGGTAATGAAGAATGAGGAATGTCGGCTTTGCCTCCGAATGAAGAATTTTCACCATCCGCAGGCCATTCTTCATTCTTCATTCTTAATTCTTCATTTCCAAAAAGCCTCTCTTCGTCCAGGTAGAGCACATACTCGCGCGGCACGAGGAAAGAGCAGCGTGCCAGGTCCTTCACCGCCCCGTCGTAGGCGGCGTCGCCCAGGCGGGCGGACATCCAGCGCTGGGCCTCGTCGGGCGCCATGCCGACGCGGGGGATGACGAACAGCAGGCGCAGGCCCTCGGTGCTGGGCGTGACGTGTGCCAGGACGATGCCCAGCTCGGCTTCACGTCCACGCACTTTCTCGTCGTAGTAGCCGCGCGGATCGGGGATGTGGTCCACGTCGTACATCGACAGGCCGCTGGCGACGGCTTCGGCGTTCGTCCGCCGGCCACTCCGGAAAGTGGCGTGCGGGGTGATGACGGGGAGCATCTTCTTGCGTGCGGCTTTCAGGGTTTCGAAGTCGTCCTTCGACATTTCGCCCCGGCGCACGGCCTCGAGGGCGTCTTCTATCTCGGCGCAGACACGGGCCACGAGGGGCGAGTCCAGTGCCTGGCGGAGCAGCTCGGGGGTGCATTCGCGCACCACCCGGCTCTTTACGTTATTGCTTATTCCGAATTTCATTGCTTTAATGGATAATTGAGAATGGATAATGGATAATTACTCAGAGCCTCGCATCGAACACGTGGTCCACAAAGTCGCTCGCCTGCCGGCTCTCGTCCATGAGGATGTCTGCCGGCGTGATGCCCGTCTCGTCCAGGGCGATGTTCAAAGCGAGCCGCACCCGTTTGGGGCCCACGCTGGCCCGTCCGTGGCGCAGGCGGATGTACTTGTAGTCACCGTTGCCGTTCGAAGTGTGGCGCACATGTTCGTTGAAGTTTCCCTCGTTGGGGCTTACCAGGCCGATAGTGCCCTGCAGGCGGCTGCCCGATGCGAGAAGGCGCTCGTAGGTCTTGTCGCTAAGTTGTAATTGGATAATCATAGTCGTGTCAAAAAAAGTTTTAATGTTGTGAATAGGGTTTACTAATTGAAAATCGTCTTTTTGGGGTTTTAATGGTTGGAAGCCCCAATACGGAAAGCTCCCACAATCACGAGGGGGGGGAAGGGGTTGTTTTCCTCGTGATTGCAGGAGCAAAGTTAGTGTATCGGAATGAGATTTACTTGGTACGTACCTGGTACGCGTACCTGGTACGGTTGCCTGTAACCATCTGATTTACAGATGTGTTTGCGATTCGTTTTTGGGGGAAGCTATTCCTCCAGCGCCCTGTTCACCCGCTGGATGAAGGCGTTCGAGCGGGGTTGGTCCATCCCCTTGTTGTAGGCCGAGCGGAGGTTCTCCGGCTTCATGCCCCACAGGCGGCCGAAGGTCTGCCACAGGTTGTCCACGCCCAGCCGGTCGGCCAGCAGAGAGGCCAGCACGCCCTTCTCGGCGTTCGAGAGCGAGAGCGGCTGCCAGTTGGCGTCCACGAGGCCGGCGTCCACAAGGCGGGCCAGCAAGGCTTCGGCGCGGGGCGTGCGTAGCGCGTCGGACAGAGCATCCTCGGGCGCGCGTGTGGCAGGCGCAGGCTGGGCGTCGGCCGAGGGCTGGCTGATGGTTTGGATGGTGGCGTTCGGCATCGAGCAGTTCTGAAACGTGATGCCGTAGTAGTTGTGTACGATGGTCGGTGTCGGTTCTTTGGTTTCCATAGTGTCCTCCTTTCGTGTTTGTTGTCAGATTATTTGGGGTCCAGTTTGTGCTCCGTCGGCGCGGGGTTGAAGCGCGCGTCGGGCAGGTGGCTTCCGCTCACGTGGAGCGAGCCGGGGTAGTAGTTGTGCTGCGCCACGACGGTCGGCTTCGTCGTACCGGCGGCCTGCTGTACGAACTCGGCGCATTCGCCGTAGAGGTGGCCGATGGCGGTCCTCAGGCGCTCGTTCTCCCGCTCGAGGGCGGTCAGGCGGTCGGTCAGGCACACGAGGCTGTCCTTGTGGCGTTCGTGGTCGGCCTCCAGCCGAGCGTTCCGTTCCTCCAGCTCGCGGCATCGCTTCAGCCTCCTGGCGGCCAGCGTGCGGGCCTCGTCGCGCTCCCTCCGATACGTGTCGCACCGCGCCTTCACCTCGTCCAGCTTCTTGCGCAGGTCCATGAAAATGTCTTTCATCATCTCGTCTGTTTCGTCTTCGAAAGGCGCCTCAATCTCCCGATTGCTCCCTTTCGTTTCTGTTAACATCTCTGTTGTTGTGTCGTTAAAGAAAAAATACATAACCATACATTTTTTACCAAAACCTTCGTTGGCTTTGGATTTGCGAATGTAGCATAATTCTTCCAATCGGAAAAGAAAATGGCAGAGAAGTTATCAACAGGTCGCTCCGTATATCTCTGCGCCCGCTGCCCGCTCGTCCGACGTCACAATGATCACAAATCACAAATCACAATTACCCGAATCGGATAGTGCGTAAGTCTGAGAGAAGAAAGTGTTAAATATTTTAATATTATATATATTATATAATATATAATATATATAATATTATTTTTCGCTCCCGCTCCTTTCGGCCGGTTGAAAACTCATTTTCGATAATTGTGATTTGTGATTTGTGATTTGTGACGCCTCGTCTTCCCCGTCGGCCGCCCCCGTTGCGTGAGTCCTCCTGCCAACTGCCCTTCGTCGCCTCCGTCCGGGGGCAGCCAGTCGGGGCAGGAGCCTTCGGGGCGACTTCCGCGAAGAAAGTCTTTCGCCGTTAACATATTTTTAGAGGTTACACCCCTCCCGATTTTGGCTTTCCGTCCCCTTGGCGATATCTTTGCATCGGGAAAGGGGAGACAAAGTCTCGGGGAAACAGCGATAACACAACGAAATGTTTAACACACAAAACTTTTGACAACTATGGCATTCTACAAGAAACAGCACAACGAAAAGTACGGCGTGTGGTATCCCACCGCCATCACCGTGGGCCAGCCGGTAGCCACGAAGAAAGTGGCCCAGCGCCTTTCGGCCATGTGTACCGTGACCTACGCCGACGTCATGGCCGTTCTGGGCGAGCTGCCGGGCGTCATGGCCGAGCTCATGTCGCAGGGCCGTTCGGTCCGTCTGGACGGACTGGGCACGTTCCGCTACACCCTTGCCACGAAGGGCGTGACGAACGAAGACGAGTTCGATTTCCAGAAGCAGGTGCGGGCCGTCCGCGTCCAGTTCGTGCCCCAGCGTGAGGGCGCGCAGACCAAGGGTAGCACGTCTACGCGCGGACTGGTGCCGTCGGACATCGAGTGGATGGTCTACGACGCTTCGCTCGAGGCTTCGGGCGGCGCTTCGGCCGGCGGCGGTACGGACGAGGGCGAGGGCGGAAGTCCGCTTTAAGAATTGAAAATGGGGAATTGCGAGTTGAAAATCAAGCCAGCGGACGGGGCATGCTTAACGACCAATTCTTCATTTTTCAAGGAACAAACATTCTCAATTCTCAATTAATCAATTAAAAAAAGAAACATGGACAAGAAATCTATTTGGAAACTGGTCATCCAGACGTTGGTGACCATCCTCACGGCTATTGGCACGACGCTGGGCGTCACTTCCTGCCTGTAAAACAGGGCAGGGGCGGCGCAGCGCCGGGGAGGGGCGGAAGGGGTGTTTACTTACCGACGCAGTATGTGTACATCGTTGATTATCAATAGTATAGCGCTCTAAAAGGTACAACCAGCAGGTTGGCAAGTATCTGAGAATGTGTAAGTTAGTGATTTTTAGCACCATTCTCGGCTTGTACCTCCATTTTGGAAAGTAAAAGTAAGTGTAATTTCTTGAATATCAAAATGTGCGGTACAAAAACTTGTGAAAAATGCCGATTTTTGATGAGAAAAGGTACAAAAATGGCTCTGAAACAAGGGTGGGCATTATGATTATTTTGCAAAGTACTCCCTCTTCAACCAATAGGCATAAATCGGGTCCTAGAACGAGATATCACCAGCCTTATTATCCAATATATCATTCTTGATAAGAGCAGCCTTTGAGCGGGATATTTAGGTTGTTGAAGAGATTTGATAGCGATGCATCACTTCAGTCGAACTGATAGCCTTTTCGCAGGCAATAAGAGCTTTGAGACAGTTCAATTGCTGTGTGGTCAGTGTTTCGGTGATTGTCACAAACAACAGCCTTATGTGGCAGCGGTCGCTATTTTTAAGATTGCCTTAGTAGTAATATTCTGAATAGAAAAGGAAGTATTATTTCTTTTTCTGTTCAAATTATTGCTATATTTGCAGTATGGATAGAAAATTAACTGAAATAGGAACCATTCCAGTAACGACTTCAATCATTGAATCGTTGTATCCGGAACTTAAGTCTGCTGACAAGAAAGTAACCTGGCTCGAAAAGCAAGGGATTATCATCAGATTGAAGCGGGGACTTTATGTGATCAACCCCGAATATTCAGGAAAGACTCTATCGAGTGAGTTGATAGCCAATCATCTCTATACACCTTCGTATATTTCAATGTCTACTGCACTACGATATTATGGACTTATCCCCGAGACTGTATATGTTCATCAATCAATGACAGTAAAACATCCACGAAGCTTTCAAACTCCGGTCGGCTGTTATGACTACAAATATATTTCAAGAAAAGCATTTCCGATAGGAGTAAGGAGTATGAATAAGGGTGATTATGCATTTCTTATTGCATCACCGGAAAAGGCTTTGTGTGATTTGATTGCCAATTCCTCAAAAGTTATTCTTCGTTATATGAAGGATGTAGAGACATATCTTGAACAGGATATTCGTATGGATATGGATGAGTTTTATAATATGGACGCAACCATATTTGAAGATTATATAAAGGTTGGCAAGAAGGCTGATTCAATTTCAACACTATTAAAATTCTTAAGACGATGAAAAATGAAATATTCGACAATATGCTCTCCCGTTATGATCTAACAACAGAGCAACATAAGAGAAACGCCATATTTGAAGTGAACCAGCAGATGATACTTGCAGGCCTGTATGCCGGAGGCTTTTTTGAGTCGGCTGCGTTCTATGGCGGAACTTGTTTGAGAATCTTTCATGGTTTGCAGCGCTTCAGTGAGGATATGGATTTTTCATTGCTTATGCAAGATGATAAGTTTGATTTCACGAAATACTTTCCTGCTATCGTTGATTCTTTTGCAATGGTAGGACGTGAGGTTGAAATAAAGAAAAAAGACAAGAAGAATTTCGGAAAGGTCGAATCGGCATTTCTTAAGGATAATACCGATGTGTATGATGTGACTTTCCAAACAGAGAAGTCTATAAAGATAAAAATTGAAGTAGATACATGTCCACCGTTGAACTTCAAGACAGAACAGAAACTATTGCTTCAGCCACATTCATTTATGACCCGTTGTTTCACACTTCCCGACTTGTTTGCAGGCAAGATGCACGCCTTAGTATATCGTGTGTGGAAGAACAGAGTAAAAGGTCGTGATTGGTACGATTTTGAATGGTATGTACGTCATAATGTCCCGTTGGATTTTACTCATTTGGCAGAACGATGCAAGCAGTTCAGCAATGAGAATATTACTCCAGAGTTATTCAAGGAGAAACTTATTGAACGTCTCTCTACAGCTGATATAAAACAAGTGAAAGAAGACGTATTGCCATTCGTACGCAATCCAAAGGAACTTGACATTTGGTCAAATGATTATTTCGTGCAGTTGGCAGGGATGGTAAGAATTGAATAATACAACCTTAAGCTTTATTCAAGAAATAAAGCCTAAGGTGTTTTTTCTTATTGGCGAAAGCAATCCAAGTACGATTACACTTATTCATAGCCTTATTATTTTGCGAAATATTCAGTCTTCAACCAATAGACATAAATCGGGGTCCTGAAACGAGATTTCACCAGCCTTATTATCCAATATATCATTCTTGATAAGGGCAGTCTTTGAGCGGGATATTGAGGTCGTTGAAGAGATTTGATAGCGATGCATCACTTCAGTCGAACTGATGGCCTTTTCGCCGGCTATAAGGGCTTTAAGATAATTCAGTTGCTGTGTGGTAAGTGTTTCGGTGATTGTTACAAACAACAGACTTAACTGCTCTACCAATGCCGTGTGTGCCTCGCTCACAATCTCAACGGTACATACATCCTTTGTTCTGAGCCATGAAAGCTGTGCCAACTGCTGTGCGTAGTATGGATGGCTGTCTACAAGCTTCGCAATCAAATGGCTTGCTTCATCGTTGATTTCCTTGCCAGTATCAGCGAAACGACTCTTGAAAAACTCCACGAGGCAAGGCGTGTAAATCTTATTAAGAAACATCAGGTTGCCAAACTTATAAAAGGGTTTTGATGAATCGGTAAATACTTCCATCATCATGTGGCGCTTGCTGCCATAGAGACAATAGACCACACTCTGGTGCAGCTGCCAATGTGAACGCAACTTTTTCTGGAAATAGTCTGGGTCTGTAAATTCCGCGATATTTTGGAACTCATCTACGCAAATCACGATTTTCAGGCCCTTCTTCCTGGCAATCTTTTCGGCAAGATCGAGCACTTCATCGGGATTCCGCTTTACCTCCTCCCAATCAAAGTCGATTGAAACCTCATTGGTGGGGTCTGTACCGATTGAAATTTTGGGAACAAGATGCGAAAAGAAACTCTTCGCACTCTCGATTGCCTCCTCCCATTTTGTGGAAGTGGCGGCAATGACCTTCTGGGCGAGCAGCGAATAAAAATGCTCCTCGCTACGTACATTGAACAGGTCGATATGACAGATTCGGAGGTTGCTGTCCTGCGCCATCGCTAATTTTGCAGCCTTGTTTACAAGTGAACTTTTACCCCAGCCACGAGGAGAGATAATAATGGCGTTGATTAACGATGTGAAATACTGGACCAAGTAAGTCGTTTCTTTTTCACGATCGCAAAAATCTTTTCCGATGGCTATTTTTCCATATATAAACGGAATTTCTTCCATATCACTCTATTTTTGATTATATTGCTAATATAGCACAAAAATGTAATTACATAAGTCGATGCTACAAAAAGTGTATATACATTTATTGTAGTATTTTGCTGATTGGTGTTGTCTATACATAAATATCTGGATAAAAGTTGTACAATCATAATGGGTTTCGTTTTCTGGCAAGAAACAATATATTATTTGTTATAGGTGAAATACGAACTCTACGAATAATATAATAGCATTTAATATTTCAACGTCCAATAATGTGGCCAAGGCAGATTCAGGTAAGAGTAAATTCTAAAATTTATTTTTGTAACCTATCATAAAATAAAGTAAAACCGCTATATTTGCATATTATATGATATGTTGAGCTATGACGAAGAGTACGATGGGTACCAAGTTGCCAAGGAAATTGGGGCAGAAGATGCAAATTGTGGGTGAGCAGATCAGGCTGGCCAGACTGCGCAGGAATCTCAGTATCGCGCAGATTGCCGAACGCGCCACCTGTTCGCCTCTTACGGTTTCACGCATCGAGAAAGGCGTACCGACTGTGGCGATAGGTATTTATCTCAGGGTGCTTTATGCGCTTCAGCTGGATGATGATATTCTTCTACTTGCAAAGGAAGATGTAATAGGAAAAGCATTGCAGGATTTGAGCCTTAAGAAACGAGAAAGAGCATCCAAAAAAGAGTAAGTTATAAAGAGACTTGTAAAGCAAGACAATTAAGACTTTTGATATGCAACTACCTCAGTCCAACATATTGACAACCAAATACCTGAACAGAGTATTCGACAAAACCGTGGCGACCTATAAATATTATTGGTTTCTCGGTATCCTTGACTTGTGCGTAAAGCATGGGAAAACGAGGATGAATGTATGGGATATTATGATTACGATGGTGGCAAACGCTTGGTATCCGGTAATCTATTTTCGTCTTTCTTTTGGAAAGTCGGAATCCCTTTATGAGGCGATATGGGCTCTGCAAAAAGAGTATAATATTCCCATCAATATCAGTATCCGAGATTTGACGGATTTGTTGCATGAGCTTGTCCAGAGGGCGGATGTCCGGAAACGGTTGAATTTCTTACAAATGAACGTCCCTTTCCGCTTCTTGCGTCCTTGGATTGATACATCCGATGATCGTCAGACGATAGTCCGCTCCCAGTCGTTCGAGAACGGTTGCCTTTATAAATTGGAGAAACAGGAGGGAACGTTATGGATTGATATGAACCATGTATGGCTGGATTATTTGAGAGAGAATTATGATATTTTGAGTGCTTTTGCCTATTGGGGATTGTCGGGCTTCTTGCAGACGAGAAATCCCAACGTGCCAGCTATACCCACTAAGTTAGTAAAACGTGAGGAACGGAACTCTTTATCCGCGCAACATAAATTTTGGAATACGGCCATAAAGCATGGTATGGAAGTTAGATGTCCGTATACCGGAAATCTATTAGAGGAACGTATGTATGATTTGGATCATTTTATTCCGTGGAGTTTCGTCTCCCATGACCTGCTTTGGAACCTGATGCCAGCCGATCCGAGTATCAATAGCTCCAAGAGCAACAAGCTGCCAGACCTGGATCTGTATCTCCCGAAGCTGGCGATAGCCCATCAGGCTGCTTTGCGTATCAATCTGAATGTGGGAAAGCAAGAAAAGTTGTTGGAAGACTATCTTTCCTTGGGGCATACGCCGCAGGAAATAGTTGCGATGGATAAAGAACATCTCTTTGACTGTTTTTTCCAGACATTCACGCCGATGCATCAGATAGCCTTGAATATGGGATTTGAAACTTGGAAATACTAAACGATTATGGCACTAGAGAAAATCAACCATCCTTACCTGACGGCTATTAGACGCACGGAATTGTCTGTTCCTGTTCGTTATCTTCTGAGGCACGATTTGCTGAAGGGGCGTATCCTTGATTTCGGTTGTGGTTTCGGATATGATACGGATGAGTTGAAACGGCGTGGATATGACATTACTGGGTATGATTATTATTACCGCACGAAATACCCTGAGGGCAAATTTGATACTATATTTTGTGTCTATGTGCTGAATGTGCTGGAGCCGTATGCCCAAGCCGAGGTGATGATGAATGTTTCCAATCTTCTTTCGCCAAATGGAACTGCCTATTTTGCTGTTCGGCGTGATTTGAAAGAGGAGGGATTCAGGCTTCATGCCATTTATCGGGAATATACTTACCAATGTAATGTCCGTTTACCTTTTTTGAGTTTGGATCGCAATTCGAGTTATGAGCTTTACCAATACAATCATTTCAATAAACTTCCACGGCAAGAAGGAGAAAAGTGTCCCTTCTGTCGTTTGTCGCGTAGGGTGGAGGTGATTTGCGAGACGGCTACGTGCGTGGCTTTCTATGACGGTTACCCAGTTTCACCCGGCCATGCTCTGATAATTCCCAAGCGTCATGTCGCCTCCTATTTCGATTTGACCAATCATGAGCGTGAAGCAATGAATGTGATGCTCCAGTACGTGAAGCAAAAGGTGGACGAGCGTTATCACCCCGACGGATATAATATCGGAATCAACGTCAATGAAGCTGCCGGCCAGTCGGTATTCCATGTCCATATGCATCTGATCCCTCGTTATAAGGGAGACGTAGAGAATCCAAAAGGTGGCGTACGGGGAGTAATTCCAAGCAAACAGAAATATTAAGAAACAAGTAAGAATAAATTGGATGGAATTCCAATAAGATGTATAGACCTTTTCCTTTTTTGGTATGCTTGCGTATGGATTCTGAAATTTATACTTGTGAAGTGCATCATTTGTTTATTTAGTGGTTTGATCACTCCTAAATTACAAACTTCCGGACCGACGCGTAAGTGTTAACTTTTTTACTGTCTATCAGACATAATTTTTGAAACAGTATTCTTGTTTCTGTGTATATATCCTAATTTCATAAAATTGCTAATAATGATTTTTTTATCGTTTCCTGATTCACTGTATCTGTCGTAGAAATGCGAAGCAGGCGAAGTCCTATGTTGGTGAAGATCTGATCTTTCAACGCATCACGTGATTGTTGGGCGTCATTCTCTTTATGGAAATGCCATCCGTCCACTTCTATGGCACAGATCGGCCGTTTGGTCAGGGAGTTATAGAGCAGGAAATCCACATGTGAGAAGGGACTTTCGGCAAACGCTTTTTCTTTATCTTCCAGTTGATTCCAGTCGGCAATAAGTCTGGACAGTGGATAATGACAAAGTACTCCCGTATGGAGCAAACCTAATTCAGCAATGGCTTTTAACAGAATATCGTATATTAGATTCTCTGATAAATGTTCAGAGACAGCAGGATGAGCAGCTTCGTAAGCCAATCTTTCTGCCGTATATTGCTGATAGAGCAAATCAAAAACAGAATGCAACTTACTGGATTTCACCTCAAAATTGTTGTACTGAATATAACTGATTAGCTGGCTGAGATTGGAATCCTCTGGCATTTCATTTCCGTTTGTAACCAGACATAATTTGGTCTTAGCACGTGAAATGGCCACATTAAGCAAATTGGCGTCATCCGAAAATTCGGTAGGATAGTTGTCTACCATACTCATAATGATGGTGTCACATTCCCGCCCTTGGTACTTATGTACTGTACTGGCTATGTCTTTTCCGACGGTTTTGTTGATTGCTTCAGCTTGTGCCCGATACGGAGTAATAATACCTATACGTCCCGACTCTGCACATTCCGGTAATACTTCTTGCGTAATGACATCTATTTCACGTTGGTTGAAATGTCCTCTGGCATGGTTGCCGGGTACAGTTCGAATCACCTGCAATACATCTTTTTCTCCTTCGTCTGTAGTCATGGCAACCAGTTCTCCATTGTAAAAGCGCTGATTACAGAACTCTATGATTTTCGGATGGCAACGATAATGTTCTCTAAGCAGTGTTACTGGCGCCTCTCGAAAAATTTCTACGCAAGATTGTAGGAAACTGTGCGTGACAGCATTGTATCGGTCGTCTACTTGATATGTGGTCTGAATAGCCTTCAACGCCAATTCTTCTTCTCGGCTTACTACATTGGGTAACTGTTTGTCATCACCCACAATCACGGCGTTCGTGGCACATGATAGAGCCAGAGCCCCCGTCTTGATATCCACTTGTGAGGCTTCGTCCATAATCACATAGTCAAAAATCATGTCTTTACTGATACAGCTTTTGGCCGAATAAGTGGTACTGAGCACAACCGGATATTCTTTCAGAAACTCTTCTGTTCTGGGCTTAATATCCTTGATTGTAAATTTTTTCCTTTGTCCGGTATTATACCGTTTAGCTATCTTGTCCTTCAATAGTTGCAGAGAAGAGGAGCGAAGTTCTTTCATACTCTTCTGGATATCTATGCTTTGGAGTGCCGAAGCAATCGATTCTAGCTCTTGCTCTAATTCTGTTTTTCGAGAAAAGTAATAAGCCGACTCCAAACTGTTTATGACATCTGTCGCTTTTCTATTTAAAAATGTCAATATTTTAGTTCCTAATGAGAAAGCCCATTGCAATCTGAACCATAAACCTGGCTTATGTCCGTTCTCAACCATCATCTGATAGCGGTTGAGTAATTTCATAAGTTTAGCCGATGGCTTGCCATTCAACCATTCATCTTCTGTATGGTTGTCTTCCCGCATTTCGTTGTATTTCGATTCTTTTAATAAGGCATCATATTCTGCCTTTAGTTTGGCCTGCCGGAGTTGTCCATCAAATCCTTGTGAAACGGCTTGAAGTGAGTCTTTCGCCAGATTTTTTGTGGTTGTTTGTTCATCAATCGTCCAATCTGTCATAGTAGGATACTCTGACTGGTTGGCGATGAATGTTTCTTTGTTTTGTACACTACCCAGTTGGGCCACAAGGAAGCCTAGTCCTTCTCCGTTTAGTTTCTCAGCTACATTCTCTACAGCCGAGTTATTGTTTGAAACAACCAATACCGTTTTACCTTTCATCAGCAGATTGGCAATGATATTCAGTATCGTCTGTGTCTTACCGGTTCCCGGAGGTCCCTGAATAATGCTTACCTGATGTGTCAATGCTGCTTCTACGGCCGCTTTTTGGCTGGCATTGCATCCAAACGGATAATAGACTTGTTTGGGCATGGAGTAAGTTGCCAATTTTGTTTTGTCACCTAGGTATTGAGCCAAGGGAACATTGTCACGCTTCACATCTACCAATTCATATTGTTTGGATAGAATACTTTCATCATCTTCTTCCGCAATCAGTCCTGTTTCAGCAGCCAGTTTACGAAGATAATCCCAAATAGAACCTCCATTTTTGTCAATCGGGGTACGGGTAATATAGACCTCGTTCCCTTCTAGATTCTCATAGTAACCATTGTCATAGGTCACTCGATAAAAAATGTAGCGACCATCTGTAAAACGTAGTAATTCTGCTACATTATTAATATGTTTATTATTGATGTATAGTCCTTTTTCTCCAAGATTGATTGTGTCAGGATGTGTTAGATAAAGTAAACGTGACGGATTGTAATTAAATACACGTGGTGATGACAAAAACCGAACAGTCCACAGTCCATTCTTGTTTTGGTAAATAGAAGAAACACGTTCGGTGACAAACATTTGCTTGTCGCCTCGTTTCTCTAAATCTATAATCATGCATTGGTGTGGGTCCATATCAAATTAATCATCTAATATTTTAGCTACATCTTCTTTAGACCAAGTTTTTTTCAGTTTAGTCTTGAAATCGTCAATATTGTCAGCTAAGGTTACGAGCTTTTTATAAAAAGCTGCGTTTTGGATAATTATATTTTTTGCATCATTGTTCTGTATAATAGGTTTTATTATTTTATCAATGACATCTCCTGCTCTTTCATTCAGCCTGCCATATTTCCTTAGATTTAATTCAAGAATCTTAAATCTATTTACATCCATTACTATGTTGCTATTGCAATAAGAGTCACGAATTAAAGAAAACTTATGAGTTAATTTAGAGCCATCAATATTCTTTACAATTTTTGTAGTGTAATCATTTATGGGGACATTACCACTTGCTATTCGTTCACATACTAATCCTCCAAAATTATTAATAATATCAGGTATAGGTCTCATACAGTCATTTCCAATGAGAGCATTAATAATACGGTGACAATAATCGGTTGAATAATTTCCTATTGTATTTATTAAATCTGTTTCTTTTACAGAAAGAAGAAGAATTTTTGTCGCTGTTTTATTAATTAAATCTGTAAAATTATTGTTGATGGTTGATGTAATATCATAAATATTTGAATTTGGAATTAAAACTTTTAATTGAGATAAATCAACTATTGTTTTATTAATCAATTCCTTTACATCCCATCTGTTGATAAATTTAAGAAGTTCTTTGTCTGATACGCTATATCTATTTTTAATATTTTCGTATTGAGGCATTATCGTAAATATATTTAAATATACTCCAATGCCATGCTTTATCATATATGATATGACCTTGTTTAGAGTACTATTATTCCATGATTGATTTTTGTCCAACAAATCACTTTCGTTTGCATAATACTCAATATTTTCAGCGATAGCTACTACTAATGAATCGTCTATATTTACATTGCCATTTTGCGCTATATAGATAGATAACGCATCTATGTAGCCATCATTTTGTGTTGTTTTATTGGTGTTTTCAAGATTTGTGCGCAATGTATTTATAAAGCTTGATGAAGGCAATTTTTCGAGAGGTTTATCATTGCTAAACAGACAACGGTAAGTATTGAAAATCTGTCCAGCGTTATTCACTTCAATCAATTCATTTATAATGGCAGACTTTATTGTTTCTTTAAGTAAGCCAAAATCACAAAATGAAAATTTACTTAGAATATTTACAACTTCAAAGTCATTAAATTCATTAGGCTGAATCTCTGATAGATACTTGTCTAATAAATTAGGTTGAATTTGTAGATTATAATCTTGATACGTTTCTTTGGCCTCTTTTACTGCGTCAATGAAGACTTCTGGGGAGACCTCTTTTGGTAACAGCTTAATATACTTAGCAATATCATCTATGGCTTTGAGTTGGTTAATACAATGCACATATTTTGACCCGGAAAATTCTTTTGAAGCCCGCCAAGAATTACAAAGTTTGTCAACAATTTGTTCCTTTGTTTTGTCACTTACATGACCTAAAAGGATTTTGTAAACATTTGGAAAGTCCAATGTCGAAATTGACTGTTTCTTTTGTAATGAAGCTAAATTCTCCCAGATTTCGTTGATCGTAGAATTATTTTTAACTAACCCATTCAGAACTTCAATCATTGCAGTCAGTTTTGCCGTATCAGTATTGGCATAAACCTCCGTTAGTATTGCGTCAAAGTTTTCATCAGTTTCTGCATATTCATTGATACTATATCCTTCCAATTTATCTATACAATTGTTTATATATCCAGTTAATGGAATTTGTTTGGCATTTGCAATATCAACACCATAAGCTAAAGCTGACACTTCTGCTTTAAGTTTCTCGTCATTTGGTATAATGTTTGAAGCTAGACCTAAATACTCTCCACTTAATATTTGTTTTATTTCATTATTGTCTTTATGTATAATATCTTTATATAATTGATATACGGCCATGCTTACGATGCTTACATCGTTATGTCTGACTTTATAAAGTGATACAAGTCTATTTATAAAGATTATTATATCCCTGATATTAGCTTCATTGTGTTGTAATCTGTACAACCTATTAATTATATTCTCATCTTGGTTTTTAGTATTACCAAATGCTTCTTCAAATAGTTTTCTAAAAATTCCTTTATAATCAGTTATTACAGGCTTAGGAACAGTAAAAGTAACAGGAAATGTTTTATTTATAAAATATTGAGCTAATTCATGTGCTTTCGTTTCGTTGTCTCCAAAAGCACATGAAAGATGTGTAATATCATAAGGTATTATTACCCAAATATTATCAAAACCAGTTTCAGCAAAGAAAGTATGAATGGAAGACCATAATTGTTTAACCTTTTCGGCAGGTAATCTATCCATATTATCAAAAATAATAACAAGTTTCCTGCATTTTTTAGGGTTTAAATTGTCTGAAACATCTTGCATCCATTTCTTGAACTCAACAACTGATGGTTCTTCTTCACTAATGACTTCGTATTCTGTTTCTTTTTTTTCTTTGTCATTATATACAGCAAGTATGTAGCTAAGATTTCTATAATTAGGATTATTCCATGCTGCTATAGCCCACACTATAAAAGTTATAATTATCGGGAATAGCGCAATAGCGATTGACCATCCCCAACCACACCTATCTGCTAACAACGTACCTGCAAGAGAGGCTATACTAGTGAGTATGGTTGTAATAGTACCTGCAATTACCCCATTGCTTAAACGCGGATATGATAAAGTTGTAGTTTCTGTCTTTCGAGCTAAAAGTAGTTTTAATTTTTTTTGCCAAGTAACAGATTTTGTCCCTCCATCTTTTGTTGTAATTTCTGTATGACCGATAAGTATCTCTTCAGTGACTAACTTATCGGTAAGTTGCTCCAATAATGACCTGCGTTGCAGATCTTCTTGATTGCCCCATGCATCATATTCAAAAAAGAAGTAATCGGAACCATCTTTTTGCAAATGTTTTTCGATAAGTTTTACGACATTTGATTTTCCTGCTCCCCAAACGCCTTCTATACCGATTATTCTAGGTAAACAATCATCTTTTGTTAAAGAATCGTTATCCTTAATGTGTTTAGCTATTGCTTTTGATAGAGATTCCTGAGAAGCTCCATCAAATTTATCTATGCCTTGAGGCTTGTCCTGTATGAATCTAGGAAATTTTGTCATAATGTTCTATTGTTTTGAGCTTATTAATAGTTCTCGAATATCGACTTCTAATATTTGAGATATTTTTAATAATGTTTCAAGACTTGGTTGTGAAGTGTTTGTACACCATTTAGATACAGTAGCAGGATCTTTCTCCAATTGCTTAGCTAACCATTTATTGGTTCGCTTTTTCTCCACAAGCACAACCTTAATGCGGTTTATGTCTTTTTCTTTTTCCATAAAGATTTTCTTTCGTTCTATGCAAAGATAAGAAAGCCTATCTATTTTTTATCATTTCAATAAGACTATTTGCAATATAAATTGCGAATTAGTTCAATATTGTGTATGGAAATACTATGTTTCACTATCTTTATAGAAACAATATATTGTTTGTGGTGTTAAAAAATGAACTCTATAAATAAAATAATAGTGTTTAGTATCTTCAAAAATCTGTTTCTGTAACTTATGTAATTGTAGGCGAGCAGATCAGGCTGGCCAGATTGCGCAGAAATCTCAGTATCGCTCAGATTGCCGAACGTGCCACTTGTTCACCCCTCACGGTTTCGCGCATAGAGAAAGAAGTGCCGACAGTGGCTATAGGTATTTATCTCAGAGTGCTTTATGCGCTTCAATTAGATGACGATATTCTTCTGCTTGCAAAAGAAGATGCCATGGGAAAAGCCTTACAAGATTTGTGTCTTAAGAAACGAGAAAGGGCATCCAAAAAGGGATAGGTTATAAAAGAGCTTCGTTTACTTATCGATCTTGATTGTTGAAAGAATCAAGGTTAATTAAAAAGGTGAGCTAAGAGTCCCTTTGTCGCTTTGACAACTATGGATTTTACTATAATAATGAATGACTTCTTGCTAAGTTGCTAACACTAATTAAATTGTAAATTCCTAGCAGAATGTACATTTACTATGAATTGGTTGTGTTTATTGAAGAAAAACAATAACTTTGCCTTATAATTTAATTTCTTAAAGATGGAAGGTAAGAAAATAAATCGGTTGAAATTAGTTTTGGTCGAGAAGAAGCGGACTGGTGTTTGGTTAGCGCAAGAATTAGGCGTTTCTCCTGTGACAATCAGTAAGTGGTGCTCAAATATAACTCAACCGTCACTTTTAACTCTTAGTAGGATTGCAGATTTGTTAGAGATTGATCCTAGAGTTTTATTAAATGGTAAAGAATAATATGGATAGTTCATATAGTCAAATAGTTGCACTCATCTGGAATATCGCAGATGATGTTTTGAGGGATGTCTTTCTTAGAGGACAGTATCGTGATGTGATATTACCTATGGTTGTTTTGCGCCGTCTTGATGCACTTTTGGAACCAACGAAAGAAGACGTAGAGGAAGAAATAAAAGAAAGTGGAGTTGATAATATAGACGAGGGAGTTTTGAAAGACATTACAAGGCTCAGTTACTTTAATACAAGTAAGTGGACCCTAAACCGTTTGAAGTCTCAGGCTTCGGATAATAATGATATTTTATACGATAACTTTGTAGAATATCTGAACGGTTATAGTGAGAATGTCCGTGATGTGCTTCGTAACTTTGAATATTACACTAAAGCACGAAAATTGGCCGACAATGACAGACTGCTTTCCATTATTGAGCGTATAACTGATCCAAGAATTAATCTAACCGATAAGAATACTATCGATCCTGATGGCTTGCCTTTACCGGCATTAACCAATGTGGGTATGGGAACTGTCTTTGAGGAATTGCTTCGTCGATTCAATGAGGAAAATAACGAGGAAGCGGGAGAACACTTTACACCAAGAGATGCGATTTCTCTTTTGGCGCATTTGGTCTTTGAACCCGTAAAGGAGAACCTCCCTAAGATTATAACACTATATGATCCGGCATGTGGTTCAGGTGGTATGCTAACCGAAAGTCGTGAATATTTACTTGATTTAGGAGTACGAAGTGCTGCTATTCAGCTATCTGGTACAGAAATAAACCCAGAGACGTATGCTATCTGTAAATCAGATCTTATCATAAAAGGTGTGGACCCAAGCGGCATACATTGGGGTAATACAATTACAGATAATAGCTTTTCAGACAAGTCTTTCGGATATATGATAACTAATCCTCCTTATGGTAAATCATGGAAGGAGGATAAAAAGAAAATATATCATGAAAAGATGCTTCTTGACCATCGTTTCGAACTGACTCTTACCAATTATGTTGGTGAAGAAGAAGTTTTAGATTCCACACCACGTACATCGGATGGACAGTTGCTTTTCCTTTTGGAAGAAGTCGATAAGATGAAACCTCTAGAATTTCAACCACAGGGAAGTCGTATAGCTTCTATCCATAATGGTTCGTCTTTGTTTACAGGTGATGCGGGTAGTGGAGAGAGCAATATACGCCGTTATCTTATTGAAAAAGATTTGATTGAAGCTATTATACAATTACCTAACAATATCTTTTACAATACGGGTATTTCTACTTATGTGTGGATGCTGACCAACAAAAAAAAGGATAACAGAAAAGGAAAGGTGCAGCTTATAGATGCTTCACAAGCTTTTGAAAAACTAAGAAAGAATCAAGGCTCAAGAAATTGCACAATTGAGCCTTATCGTACGGATATTTTAAGGGTCTATACAGATTTCGTTGAACAAGAAGCTAACGAGGTACTGAAAGTAGGGTCTAAGATTTTCGACGGCGACGATTTCCGTTATTACAATGTAACTATTGAACGTCCGTTGCGTCTTCGCTGCCAGTTTAATTCGTTAAAGATTGATGACATGCTTTATGATAGCAGTGATATTGAAGTAAGTAAGTGGTTGTATAATACTTATAAAGATAGAGTTTTTTCTGGTTTGGATTCAGAAATTCCAACTATAAAAGAATATCTGAATGATCAGGATATTAAGATAACCGATAAGAAACTAAATAAACTCATTTCTGCAAAGGCATGGAAAGACCGTCAGCGATTGATGAATGCTGCTAAAGTCTTAATGAAGGATATAGGTACGAATGTCTATATGGATTATAATCTATTCTCCACCAAAGTGAATGCTGCCGCTAAGGAGCTGAAACTTGAAACAAGTGCTGCCGAATTGAAAACTATATGCAGAGCGATGTCTGTAACAGATTCGAAAGCTACGCCTGTTGTAAAGAAAGAGCATAAGGTTAACAGTAAGGATGTCGTAATGCTTTTGGAAACTTACGGTGTACCAGAAGAAAAACTTTCTGATTATGGCTATCACTCAGTAAAAAAAGGCATGTATGTGGAATTTGAATCCGATAGTGAACTTCGTGATAGTGAAAAAATACCGGTAAAAGAAGATATCTACGATTATTTCCAACGTGAAGTTCGTCCATATGTTGAGGATGCATGGATTAATCTGCCGCAGACTAAGATAGGATGTGAAATATCTTTCAATAAGTATTTTTATAAGCCAACTCCTTTACGTTCACTTGAAGAGAATGAACGGGATATTATTGCTTTGGATGAACAAAGTCAAGGCTTTATTAAATCGCTATTCAAACAGATGTAATGATGGAAAGATATAGTGAATACAAGGATAGTGGTGTACAGTGGCTTGGGAAAATTCCAAAACATTGGGATATTATTAAGGCTAAATATCTGTGGAATGAAGTGTTTTCTTTTTCAGAAAATGGTTCCGAAAATTTATTGTCTGTATCTCAGTATGATGGGGTAACACAAGCTAAGAATGAGTCTAGGAGTGAATCTCTTAAAGGTTATAAGAAAGTAGCAAAAGACAATCTGGTTATAAATATCATGCTTGCTTGGATGGGTGGCCTTGGCGTTTCAGAATATAATGGCATCGTTAGTCCTGCATATTGCGTATATAGACTGAAAAAGGCTGCAAATCCCAAATTCATGCATTATTTGTATAAAACGCCGATCTATTTGGCTGAATTTGCGAGACATTCAACAGGTGTTATACCTTCACGTTGGCGTATGTACACGGATGATTTTGGACAAGTCCTGACACTTGTTCCACCAATAGATGAGCAAGATATGATTGTTTCTTATCTTGATAAAGTCACATCAAAGATTGATGAAGCAATTGCCCAACAGCAAAAGATGATAGATTTGTTGAATGAACGTAAACAGATAATTATTAATAATGCTGTAACCAAAGGCCTTAATCCTGATGTCCCAATGAAAGATAGTGGTGTGGATTGGATTGGAGAGATTCCTGAACATTGGGAGGTTATGAAAACTTTGTTTACGCTTTCAATGCCTATAACAGATGGTCCTCATGAAACTCCGTTGTTGTACGAAGATGGTATCCCTTTTGTTTCAGCTGAAGCCGTTTCCATGGGTAATGGGGGGGGATAAATTTTAATCATATTAGAGGATATATATCAAAAACATTCTATGATGAGTGTTGTAAAAAATATACACCTCAAAGATATGATATATATATGATAAAATCGGGTGCAACGACAGGAAAAGTTGCAATAGTAGAGACTGATGTTAAATTTACAATTTGGTCTCCACTTGCTGTTTTTAGATGTAATCAACAAATAATGAATCCTTATTATTTATTTTTCGTATTACAGTCTAAATTTTACCAACTTCAAGTTCAGTTAGGTTGGAGTTATGGAACACAACAAAATATTGGAATGAGGACATTGGAAAAATTAAAGGTTACAGTCCCTCCAGTTTGTGAACAGGTTATGATTGCTAATAAAATAAAAGAGAAGCTTGTCCCTATAAACAATGCTATTAAAATAGCAAACGAACAAATTACTCTTCTTTATGAACGTAAACAACTAATAATTAACAATGTAGTAATGGGAAAAGTTAAAGTGTTATGAATAATGCATATTACATATTAGCAAAAGAGGCTATCCAGATAGAACGGCTACATATTTGTACATGGGAATTTCCTGATGCCGATTCATACATAGAGTTTGGTTTGGAATTTCCTTATGAAACTTTTACCTCTGATGCTCTAAATATTTGGTTGTCTGCTCCTTTTATCAAGGAGGAAGATGAAGTAAATTGTTTGTTGAAGAATTTGGCTGATAGCGCAAATAGTCGCTTTATCTTTAATGATATAGTAAGTGGGATTAGTAATATCGGAGCCGATTCTCGAGATGGAAGTATCTTGCATTTTGAGGGACGTGATTCGTTGACTATTTTACCTTGTAAGATAGATGTTTCAAGTGGTCTTCTAAAGTTTACTCTTAATAAGCCTAATAGAGATGAAGGTAATTTATATTTTAGAGTTTTAGTAAAACATAATGGAACAATTGCGATAACAAAATCTGGAATCGCAAGAAAGACATATATATATGACCTGAAAATTAATGAAACTCGCAATATGCCTAAAGACATATACGATTTAAAATCAGATAAAAATTTGCAGGTCTGTAAAATTAAAAATTTGTTCTGTCTACATTCGGTCCCTGATGATTTTGAATTTAGTTTTATCGATTCTTCTAAGCTTAAAAATATTAGAAAATTAGAGACAGAAGCCTTCAAAAAATATCTTCCAGATGTGAAAGATATAGGTAAAGACTGCTATAATATAATGTTCCTAAAGGATTGTAATAAAGATAGTTATTCCCTATTTACTATATGTTCTGAAGAAACTATTGGAACCAAACAAATTTCACTTGCAATAGCTACAAATATATTATGCAGCCTACTTTTCTTTGTATATAGTGTTAGAACTGAAATTGAGAATGATGAGGTATGGTATATTCGAATGCCATGGGAAGGTGTATTTGCTTTATTAGTGCTAATTATACTATGTCTATATTTATTTATTCCATATAAAAAGAAAAAATAGTATGAAAGCCTTATTAGATACCAATATTATTATTCATAGAGAGGCAAATAAAATTGTGTCTCAAGATATAGGTATTCTTTATCGCTGGTTGGATAGAGGGAAATATACAAAATGTATTCATTCTGCAACCATTGAAGAGATAAAGAAAAATCCCAATAAAGAAACGGTTAAGCTTTTCTTGGTAAAATTAGACAGTTATGAGACAATAGAGATACCTTCACCTATACAAGATGAAGTAAAAAAGATCTCTGAAAGCTATGATCGTACGGAAAATGACTTAATTGATACTTCTTTGTTGAATGAAGTATTTGTCGGACGTGTGGATATATTAATCACTGAAGACAAAAAAATTCATAAAAAAGCTAATGCTTTAGGGATTCAAGACAAGGTTTATACGATAGATTCTTTCTTGGAAAGAACTTTTGCAGAACACCCTGATTTAGTTAATTATAAAGTTCTTAATGTCCAAAAAATAAAATTTGGACAGCTCAGTCTTGAAGATCCTTTTTTTGATAGTTTAAAAGCTGATTATATTGGCTTTGATAAATGGTTCATAAAAAAATATGATAATGAGGCATATATTACTATAAATTCAAATAATGGGATGCTTTTGTCTTTCCTCTATTTAAAGGTGGAAGATGAAAATGAAAGTTATATGGATATAACCCCTATGTTTGCGCCTAAAAAACGATTAAAAATTGGCACTTTCAAAGTTATAAGTAACGGTTTTAGGTTAGGTGAAAGATTTATTAAAATAATTTTTGATAATGCTTTAAAAAATCATGTTCAAGAAATATATGTAACCATTTACGATAAACGTCCCGAACAAAGACGATTAATTGAATTATTGGAACAATGGGGATTCACTTTGTGGGGGAAGAAGAATGAAGAACTGGTATATATTAGGGATTTCTCACCTAAATATGATGTAAATGATATTAAAGGCTGTTTCCCTTATATTTCAAGAGAACGGCAAGCATATATAGTCCCTATATATCCTGAATATCATACAGAACTTCTTCCAGATTCTATTTTAAATACAGAATCACCGCAAGAGTTTATTGAAGATTTTCCTCATCGTAACAGTATTAATAAAGTATATGTCTCAAGGGCTCTTGAACCTTATCCGGAAGTTGGAGACATTTTAATTTTCTATCGTACGGGAGGATTATATAAAAGTGTTATTACTACGATAGGAGTAGTGCAGGAACTTAAATTTGAGTTTAAAGATGAAGAAGATTTTATTTCATATTGTCGAAAAAAAAGTGTTTACCCAGAACAGGAGTTGAGGAACATGTGGAAGTATTCGATAAGACATCCTTTTGTTGTAAACTTTTTGTATGTATATTCTTTCCCGCATAGAATCAATATGCAAAAATTGATAGATCTAAAAGTTTTATCAGGCATAAACGATGCACCAAGAGGATTCAAACCGATAACAAAAGAACAATTTGAAATTATTTTGAAAGAGACAAAGAGTGATGAAAGTTTTATTATCAATTAAACCTGAATTCGTAGAGAGGATTTTTGATGGGAGTAAAAAGTATGAATATCGTAAAATGTTATTCAAAAGAAATGATATAAATGTGGTTGTTATCTATGCATCTGCTCCAGTCAAACGCGTTGTTGGTGAATTTAGGATAAAAGATATATTTTCGGAAAGTGTGGATGTTTTATGGGAGAGAACAAAAGAATATTCTGGTATATCGAGAGAATATTATTTGTCATATTTCCAACATAAAAATATTGCAAATGCAATAGAAATAGGTAAGATTAAAAAATATAAAAAGATGAAAATGCTCTCTGACTATAATATTGCCCAGGCACCACAATCTTTTTGTTATATATCAGATTAGAATTAAAAATATGAACAAGACAAACGAACAAGCTTTTGAAGCTTTGATAGAAAAGGCGCTTGTTGGCACAACATTAGAAGAACGTCAACAAACAGGTGTTAATGATATTGATGCACAGTCTCCAGACTTAGATAAATATTATTGGGGGCTGCCGAAGGATATGTCCGACAAGAAGTATGCTTTTGATATGCGTCGTTTGTGGTCGTTCTTGAGGACAACCCAACAAAATATTATAGATGAATATAAAGGAAAAAACATTGAAAACGAACTTCCTAAGCAACTTTCGAAAGCAATTGATACATTTGGTATTATTGAGGTACTAAGGAAAGGTGTAGATATAGATAATATTCATGTCACAATGTTTTATCCGAAACCATCGCCTGCCGATAGTCAATTATCAAAAGAAAAATATATTCAAAACCAATTCTCTGTGACCCGTCAGCAGACCTTTTCTGTTAGTAATCCAGGCTTGGAGATTGATATGGTGTTGTATGTAAATGGTCTGCCGTTATTTACATTTGAATTCAAGAATCCATGGACACATCAGACTGCCAAATATGATGGTCAAAAACAATATAAAGAGGAGCGGAATCCGAAGGAAACACTTTTGAAATTCGGTCGATGTCTTGCCCATTTTACAATGGATAAGAACGAAGTATATTTCACCACTAAATTGAATTCGGGCAAAACCTTTTTTATGCCATTCAATCAAGGTCTGCCCGATGGACAGGGAGCAGGAAATCCAGTTAATCCTAATGGGGGATATAAAACCGCATATATGTGGGAGAAGGTCCTGCAAAAAAATATTGTGGCAGACATAATTATGAATTATGTGCTATTTGATTATGGTGAAGCAAAGACTCAAAAGAAGGTTCCTCATATCATGTCCAATGCCAAAAAACTTATATTTCCACGTTTTCATCAGCTTGATGTGGTTAGTAAATTGATTATTGATGTAGCAAAAGTTGGCGTTGGTAAAACTTATTTGATTGAACATTCGGCCGGTTCAGGAAAATCAAATTCAATAACATGGTTGGCATACAAACTTATAGATGTTTGTCCTGTTACGATGGATGCAGTTCGTGCAAAGACACTAGATTCGCGTTTGTATGATTCTGTGATTATCGTTACAGACCGTAGATTGTTGGACAAGCAGATAACAGACAATATTAAGGCTTTTGGTAAGAGTGAAAAAATTGTAGCTCATGCTGATACCTCCCAAGACCTGAAAAAAGCCATTGAAGATGGAAAGCGAATAATTATTACAACTATCCAGAAATTCCCTTATATATGTGATTCTATATCGGATGTGAGCGAACATAATTTTGCTATTATCATTGACGAGGCACATAGTTCGCAGTCTGGTATAGCTGCTGATAGTGTGAATAAAACAATTCAGAAGGACATGGATTGTGAAGGGGCAGATACAGACGAACTTTTGGAAAAACTGATGAAAGATCGTAAAATGAGTACAAACTGTTCTTACTTTGCATTTACAGCAACTCCAAAGAAGGAAACACTTGAAAGATTTGGTTCAGAGGATAAAGACGGAAAATTCCATCCATTCCATCTTTATAGTATGAAACAGGCTATTGAAGAAGGATTTATTCTTGATGTGTTGTCTAACTATACGACATATAAAAGTTATTATGAACTGACAAAAAGTATTGAGGATAATCCTGAATATAATAATGAAAAAGCCCAAAAGTTGCTCCGCAGAGCTGTAGAGCGAGAACCTAGGACTATAGAAGTCAAAGCTGAGATTATGCTGACACATTTTGATGCTAAGATATTCCGTAATCATAAGCTGAAAGGAAAGGCGAAAGCTCTGGTGGTGACTAAAGATATTGAGTGTGCGATTTTATATTATAAGGCACTCCAGAAGTTGGTGGAGGCAAGGAAACTTCCTTATAAGATATTGATAGCATTTTCTGGAGAGAAACAGATTATAGACAAAAGCATTGGATATGATACCCCAATATATAATACAAATAACATACAAGCTGCAGAACCTTGTGGAGATTATTATGTTACACGCCGCTATACAGAGGCAGAAATGAATGGATTTCCTGATACTCAAACAGCTGAAAAATTCGAGTCAGATGATTATCGTATTTTGGTCGTTGCCAACAAATATCTGACAGGATTTGACCAACCGAAGTTGTGTGCTATGTATATTGATAAGCCTTTAGATGGCGTGTTGGCTGTTCAAGCTTTATCACGTCTTAATCGGGCAGCTCCTGACCTGGGTAAGCTTAGCGAAGATTTATTTGTTCTCGACTTCTATAATAAAATAGAGGATATAAAAGAAGCTTTTGACCCTTTTTATACTACCACAACTTTATCAGAAGCTACAAATGTGAATGTACTTCATGAATTAAAAGCTACATTGCTTGGAATGGGTGTATTCGATATGGACGAAGTGAATGAGTTCATCGATTTGTATATTCGTGGAGAAGAAGCTGACAAATGGGCTCCTATTATTGATGTTGCTGCACAACGATTTAATTCAGAAATTGAATGGGCTGAAAATGGGAAAGCTGATTTTAAGATGAAATGTAAGCAATTTGTTAAGGTTTATTCCAAAGCAGCTGCTATTATGAGTTATGAAGTCAAGGATTGGGAAAAATTATTCTGGTTTTTACGTTTCCTAATACCTGAACTTTATATTGAACCCAATGGCGGTAATGATATAAAAGACTTGCTTGATTATGTCGATTTAAATACATATGGCTTACGTCGTACCGTTTTGAATGAGACAATTAAGCTTGATGCTGGAGAAACGGTAATTGACCCTAACAAACCTATAATGGTAAATGCTGGAGGAGAAGATGATGAGCCTAAAGATCCATTGGATATAATTCTTAAAGATTTTAATGAACGATGGTTTAAAGGATGGGATGCTACGCCTGATGATCAGAAAGCAAAATTGATAAGCATTACAAAAGCTGTAACGGAGGATGAAGATTATCAGACTCTTGTTGTGGGTAATCCTGATAAGCAGGCTGTCGATGAAGCAATGGCTACTATAATCGATCGAATTATCCGAAAAAAACGTAAAGGTGATATGTCTTTATACAAGGAATATCAACAGAACGATGGTTTTAAATATAATCTGCGTAATCTGATTAATCGAATGCTAGGTGATCTCGACTATGTAAAATGAATGTATGTAAGTAAAATAATTTTATCTACAGAAAAGAAGACGAGGTTAACTCAAAAGCATGAGTAAGCCTCGTCTTTTTCGTACTTCTAATGGGAACTGTTTACAAATATTAGATTCTCAGAGGAGGAATAATGTCTTTTGTGACAGGCTAGATAAAATCCACATTACACCTCCAGATCCTTCAACGGCAACCCATAATTATATTGTCTGAAAAATCCTCTATGGATAAGTTTCAAGCCGAGAGTCTGATAATACTTGTAGTCATCATCCTCGGTGCAGAGGTATTTGTAACCATAGCGCGGGGCGTATTCCTTGAAGAATCTGGCAAGGTCTTTCAGGTTTTCCTGCTGGTTTCGTTTGAAGTTGCTTCGCACTATGATAATGCTCCAGTCGGGGATACTGCCGACACCACAACTGTATTCCCAAAAACGGATATATAAATCCATTTCGCCTACATGGACAGAAACACAAATGCCGTTGGCGTTGTGCATAACGGAACAGCAGTTTCTGTAACCAAATCTCTCACACAAATAGAGATTGAAATCATAAATAAAATCGGAATAGTTCATACTACTATGATTTTTGATGGTTAATAAAAAATTGATTATAGACTGAAACCTCGCTTGCGTTTCGGTTTCTTTTTCTTCTTTTTAATCCGGTTGGCCTGTATCGCTTCCTCCGTATCATAATCCGTAGGAGAGGGAGTGAACAGTCCCAGACTAATGCCGGAATGATTTTCTTGCTGATATTCATGCCGAGGTTCCTCGCGTATGGTTTCTGCCTGTGACTGACGCTGGTTCATGATAGCAGAAAGAGCGTTATATCTCAATTCCTGATCAATGTTCAGGAAACTGAACTGGCGGTCAATCTTGGAACCGCTAAAGGTCAGTTGGTCACAAGTGAACTTGACACCTTGCATCTCTCCGGTCGTGCGACTTAGCTTCCATTGCGTATCAATTCCGTATCTCCGTAAGGCCAGTCGCAGTTCACTCCAGCTTCGGGCGTTCGGAACTTCTCGTTTCAAGGCATGATAGATAAAATACTTTACCTTGTCATGATGACGTAACCGCATGAAATTGACATGCTCTTTTCCTTCGGCAAAATGCAAACGGTAACGGGCTGTCAGCATCTTGCAGACCTTTTCGTTCCGGTAACGGTCGTTCTTGTCGCTGATGGTGCGGCCGTCATTATCCACCCGGTTGTAAACGATGTGACAATGCGGATGGTCACGGTCGATATGCCGGGCGATGATGAACTGCGTGTTCGCAATTCCCATCAGCTTCATATAGTCGTGGGCGATCCTTAACATCAGTCCATCATCGTCACGGATGCGGTCTCCGTCTTCTGCGGAGAAGCTCAATGATATATGACCGACCTTGTTCTTGACCTTGTCATTCAGTAAAGTCTGCAACTCGAATTGCTCCGCTATTTCTTCAGGCGAGCCGTAGACACCAACCGCTTTCAGCAGGCGCGACTTATCTTCTTTCAGCACATAGTTTACGCACCCGGAAAACGATGTGCCCTTGACAATCTTACCTATCATCTTTGAGCTGTTTTATGAGTTGTGAAATTTGTTGAACGGCGGTTCGGCACTCATCGGCCACACGATAAAAACCGTAAGCGTTGGCTCGTTTGGCAAGCTGGTTCAGGTTCGTGCTTTCGCCAATCAGTTTTCTGATGATGTCAAGATTTTCTTTTGTAATTCGTTCACGCACCGTACCGTGTTCGATAAGTGAACGCACTACTTCGCTTTGACTGCGTTTACTGCGTCGGCTGAGTGCTCTGAGCCAGCCGAACTGTTCGTCTGTAAGACGGATTGTAACTGTATTTTTCTTGTCCATAATATTTGCTTTTGAGATTAATAATTGTGACCATCGGGAGCCGTCTCACCTTCTTTTGAGGTGAGCAAGTGGCCGGGAAATGTAATACACCGGCATAAACTTGCTCCAGTGAAAAAGGAGTGAATCAGACATCTGACAATCATCGTTTGAAAAGTCCTTTCCGAGTATGTTGAACCGTTGCTGAAAGCGGTGCTTTCTCCACATTGACAAGCTGTAAATCGAAAGTTTCGACCAGCGTTTTCAAGGCCGGATTCAACGTGATAAGACGATTGAAAATTGCGTCCTTTGTCTCTTCTCTCAGCAGAAAATCGGCAATGTCATAACCTGCATCACGTTCTTCTTTTGTTGCGTTTCTTTCCATAAAATCGAAAAGAGAAACCTCTATTCCCAGGCTCCGGATCATCTCCATTTTACTGTTCCAATAGTCGGTCGTCCCCAGGTCGGGGAAGAGCAGAACACGTCGGTTTCTCAATACGCTCATGGCATCCCGATTAAACGCTCCATTCTTTCCACCCGAAGCAATCCAGAGGTATTGTGGCAGGTAAAAGCTGGAAATCAAAGCGCTTTTCTCACTCTCCACAAGGGCAACCGGACGCTGCTGGTCGGAGGACAAAAGGTGCTCACCAAACAGGCATTGCCGGAGATTGAAATTCTCTTTCTTCAGAAGGGAATGTACCCACGTGATGTAGTTGTGCGGCTTTTTAATCCGTCTTCCGTTTTCAGGATTGTAGAGCATCACTTTTCCGGTGCGTACCCGTCCGGAAATATCCACCTGCCAGAAGACCGTAGCTCCCGGCCAATGCTTCGAGGTTCCTACATGGTAGCGCAACATTAGCTCTTCGGTAGCCTCCTGTCCGAAATGGAAACTCAGGAACTGAAACAGCTTGTTCGTGTGATACAGTTTCAGGGACTGCCTCATGATTTCCGGCTCAATGAAGGATGGCGCAGGAGGCAGACTGATACGTGGCTTTGACATCGGCGCAAACTCTTCGCTCAATCGCTCTTTGGCCATCGGGTTCTCGTCAAAATACATTTTGGGCGTATAGTTGTAGCCGCACTTCTGTTCATGGTTGCATCGCCCTACATAATCGGGAAAGCTGATTTGCTTCTCCGTATCGATGTATTTGGCGAAACAACTTTTGCGGTGGCAGTTCGGGCATGTGTGCCGGGTGCTGACACCTTTGTATGGTTCTAATGTGAATCTGTAGTTCATTTTTCTTTCTGTTTGGATGTTACTATGCACATTTTCGCAACTTCACAACCCCCTCGGTTGCGAAAATGTGCGTAGTAACAAGGTTATTTACTGTATTCTCCATGATTCTCTTTTCTGAATAATGTTCCGATGTGTCGTTTTAGAAACATCTTGAAAGCATGCTCTTTCATCCCGTAACTTTCAGCAATGCCGATACCTTCTGCCGTAGTAAACCTCTGAGGCAGGTTCAGGTAGATGTTGCGGTGCAATTCGCTCAACTGTTCCTGACTGACGGCAGTCTGCACTTTTACTGCTGTAGTTCGGAAATACTCAGTCAGCAGGATGGCACGGTTCACACTTTCAAGGTCAATCGTATGCTTGTCGCACTCTCCGCAAGTCCATCGGGCAAGCTGGATAATCAAACAAAACCGGATAATGTAGATTTCTAGTTTGCAGTAAATACCTACCAACGCATCATTGGTTTCCATATCACATTGGCGGGCATTTTCATGCTGCCAACCGTAAAGCCGTTGCTTGGCATCTTCATCGAATGGCAGGCATTGAGGCTGCAACTCATTATTCTCGTCATGCGGACAATCCTGTGCGATCAGCTTGTCGATAATCTGTTGCCACTGGATTTCCAGTTCTTCTGGAGTTTCCCGGTCGTTCCATCTGCTTTTCAAGACAGATTCAGGCATCACGAAAAGAATACGGTCTATGAAACCGTTACTCGAACGCTCGCCCTTGACCAGTTCGCCCAGAATTTTCTTTTGGATGGTACCGATAACGGAGATATAGGGACGTCTGATAAAAATGGAACTTTGCGTATTCTTGCGGTCGGAAATCGTGGGCTTGGCATTGAACACCGAAAGCCAGAACTGTTCTTCCGAACCGTTATTGTAACGGTTGAAGTTCTTGAACCAGGCCGACAGCTCGTCCGACCAAAGGCAGAGTCCTCTGGGATTTTGGGCATGTATCAGGCTCAATCCTTCGGGAGTAATATCCGAAACAAGAAAGCGTCTGCGCACGGGAGCCTGCGGAAATTCATCCAAACCAGCTTCCATGCGTTCCTTTTTGCTCATGGACATAGTGCGTTCATACTCGGCATACAGCTTCTGATATTCCTGATTCTGACAATAGTCGTGTTCAATGAATGGCTGGAAAGCGAAACTCAGCGGATGACTTTTATTGGCTCCAGGGCGTCCAATCAGTGCCATGTACAGAATAGGACTTTCCAGCCAGTTGCGCTTCACCTGCACCAGATGGGAGTTGCCAATCCCCACGGCAATGGCCGCAAGGATAGCCGCAGCAACATAATCCACGGGATAGCCCTGACAATCGTGCAAACTGCTGATGATACGCTGAATCCTGATAGGAAGGACCTCTATCGGGAACTCACCACCGGACATCTTGGCTCCGATACGCACAGCCTCGCCGATAATACCTTCTGCTGTTAATTTGGAGGTTTCCATAGCCGCACAGATCAAAAGTTATAACCTCCCTTTGGTTTGCGTTTCGCCCCATGTACTATCTCCGCTGCCTGTTCCTGAAGTGACATGGCCCGCATTTGCTTGCGTCCGGACTCAATCCATTGCAGCAGCTCATCTTCATAGAAATAGAGTTTCTTTCCTTTTTTATAGGCTGGAATTAGTCCTTTACGCGTAAGCGTGTAAATAGTAGGCTTTGCCTTTCGTGTGATTTTACAGGCTTCGTCAATTTCAATAAGACGATGCTTGTCGGGAGAAGCCTGCGGTTGCAGTGCTGCCACCATTTGCCGGATTTGTTCCATCTGTTCTGTTAGATAACCTACCGCCTGCGGCAGCTTATCAAAAGTGATTTGTTCGTTTGCCATACGTACTCGTTTTTAATTGTTCGCTGGCAAAGAAAATTGGTGTTTTGATGGTGGAAAACATCACCGGAATATAACTGTGAGATAACTTTTGGTGGTGATTAGTCGTTATATTATAAGTGTTTTATTACTTTTGTACAATACTAAAATAATAGAATATGAAAGCAATACATGCAGATCCTAAAGAAATAAGAAAAATATTTTCTGAGAAATATATTATTCCTGATTTTCAACGTCCTTATTCTTGGGAAAAAGAACAATGTGATAAATTATGGGAGGACCTTATTGATTTTTATGAGAATCAATCATCTAAAGATGATAAATATTTTCTAGGTAATATTGTCATACATCCATTAGGTGATGCTTTTTCTGTAATTGATGGACAGCAGAGATTAACCACATTATTACTGCTTATTAAAGCATTTCATTCAAAAGCAGGTACGGCTGTCGTATTAGAAGAATGTTTAAGAATTAAAGATCCACTAACATCTAAATTAACAAATGAATTAAGATTAGATTCACATGTAATTGAGGATGATAAAAAGAACCTTTATGATATTGTATTTAATAATGGTGATAATACATCAGATTGCCATTTAAAATCTAATTATGTAGATCTTTGTCAGAAAATAGATGAATGGTGGAAATTGAATGAATATAGTGCAGTTCGTCTTAATAGCTTAATTTTGTGCTTTTTGGATCAAATTGTATTATTACCTATTCATTGTGGATCAGAAGATGATGCATTAACTATCTTTGAAACCATAAATAATAGGGGAATGTCCTTAACTGATGCCGACATATTTAAGGCTAAGTTACATCATGCTTCAGGAAATAGTAAAGATGAATTTGTCAAAGAGTGGAAATCTCTTGAAGATCATGAATGGCTATTTAGAATATTGATGCATATTTTTAGGGCAAAAGAGGGGGATTCAACTAAGGAAATAGGATTAAGAGCTTATTTTACAAATAGTACAAAAAATAGATTTTCCGATTGGAAATCTGTAATGAATAGCCTAAAACTGATTTATGATATAGAACAAAATTGGGCACCAAATGCACAGATTAATATATTATGGAATATATTATATACATACCCTAATTATTATTGGAACTTTCCCTTATATGTATTTTTACATAAATATGGCGATTTTGATGGCGAATCATTTGAATTGCCAGAAGAACGCAATGATGAGTTCCTTCAGTTACTAGAATTTACTGTAAAATACTTCTTTGTCAAAGGGGTTGTATATAATTCTGTCAACTATGTCAAAGATGCTGTATTTAAAACTTGTGTAGCAATTGAAGCAGAGAAAGATTATCTTGAAGAGTATTCCAAAGTATCTAAAGAGGATATTATTAGTTTTAATCAACGAATTAAGAATAAACAATATGGACGTTATTTACGTGGATTAGTCCTTTTGGCTGCATACTTGAATCCAAAACAGAATATGGATGATTTTGATGATTTTCTTATTGAAACACATCATATAGAACACATTCTTCCTAAGAAATGGAATAATTATGATGGGTGGAATGAAGAGACATGGAGTAACGATTTGAATTCATTAGGAAATCTTATTCCGTTAGAATATAGGCTGAATATTAATGCAAAAAATGAATTTTTTAATCGTAAAAAAGATTATTATAGAGACTCAAAAGTTCAAGATGCTCTTGATTTATTATCTCTCAATGATTGGAATCCTTCAATATTACATCAAATCCAAGATGAAAAAGAAAAACGACTTGAAAGTTTTTTTACTTTTAACAAATGATAATCTTTTCTAGTCAGTTTAATTACTTCATCTATAAAATTATGCCATAGACATTTCTTGTTGAAATATGTAATTGAGCTTAATTTTACATTCAGATTCTGTATGTGACATCTTACGTTCAATAGTTGCAATCTCCAAATCGCGGAGAGTATGGGCAAAGACATTCTTGATGAAGGTAGCGGTATGAATACGCTTTTTACCAAAAGCCTTACCAATATTCCAACCAAAGTGCATAATATCAATACTTTTAAGTTGAGAGTCCACCTTTACAGGCGATATCTTTTGCAAGGTATCGCCTGTGCTATATTCTGCAACGTATGTGCATAGACGGTTGAGATCTTCTTCACTCATATAGGGAACCATTGTTTGCTTCGTATAACTGAGGACCTTTTCCAATCTGGTTTGAATAGCATGATTCTGTTTTGCGATAGCGTTGGTTCGCATGACTTCATATTCTGAAGGTTCAGAGATTGCTTCTTCAGTGGTAGGAGTAGGCTCAATGACATCAGGCGTAGCCTGGTTTAAATCTTTGATTGTAGGGACTTCCGGAACAGAAGCGGTATCATTGTGATTTTTCATCGTTTGAAAAGCTGAGAAACGCAATAGAAAAGCTTCTATGCGTGGCAACAGAAACTGATTGAAAGTTGTTTGTAAACTGGCATAGATCGCCATCAAGACAATTACTGTTGCAAAAAATGCGACACTACTACTGAAATCGTCAGCACCTTTGGATAAAACAAACTGACGAGCTAAAACGCCAACAACAAGAGTACCTACCAATACAAGGGAATAGAGTGCTATATGTTCTATACTTTTCTGATTCATAGTGATATTTGCTAATTGTTTGTGCGCAAATATATGTCATTTTATAGATACCATGTTATAAATCCAAGAAAGTGGCAGCATTTGTCCTCGATATGGTACTTATTTCTATGCCATCTATGCCACAATAGAATAAAAAAGAAGAGTCCAACTAGGTTTTAACCCCATGTCAGACTCTTCTTTCGTTACAGAACTTTATACTATTTCAGCGAAATCTTATTCGCCGTCTCTCGCTTCTTGGAGTTAACCAAATCAGCATAGATTTGAGTAGTGGTGACATTCTTATGCGTTAGCATCTTCGATACTGTGTAAATGTCTGTGCCTAAAGAGATTTGGATGACCGCATACGAGTGCCTGAAGCAGTGGAAGGTTATGTGTTTTCTGATTCCGGCTTCGGCAATCCATTGTTTCAAGGGATGATGAGTCATGGAGCGGGTTAAGCCTTTGAATACTTTTCCGGTGCCCCATTCGCCACACAACTCCAGTGCTTCCTGACTGATAGGGAGGGTAGCCTCGGTTTCTGTTTTCTCGGTGCAGATACGGATGTAGTAGCCTTGGTCTGGGCCAACCTCAAAATCACGCCAGTCCAGCTTCAGAATATCACTAATACGGAGGCCAGTCATGCAGGCAAACAGGGAGGCCTGTTTCAAGACTGGAATCTTGCAGGGAGTAGCTGCCAGTTTCTTGACTTCATCAAGTGTTAGATACTCTTTCTTGACTTCTTTCCATTCGATTTTTTCAAGAAAGTCGTTCAAGTTCTCGCGTAACATCTTTTCTTTATAGGCTATTTTCAACAAGGCACGGAAAGTTGAATAATAGCCGGCTGCCGAATTGCGTGAGATGTAGGCATTGGGATGATTGATCTGTTTGCATTTGAGCAGGTAATCCCTGAACTTCTCGCACAATTCCACGGTGACATCACCAAAGGTGCATTTGCCGCCGACAAATTTCTCGAAGTGGTTGTAAACACAATCCCATTTCTCATACTTTTCTCGTGCCTTTGTTCGGAAGTAGGCGAGGAAATCTACCTTTTGCTTGTTCTTGTCTAGGAACCCGAATTCTTCATTGATAAGCGACTGGACACGGATACAGCGGATTGCCTCTGCTTTGTTCAACATGTCCTGATTGAACATTCTTTGCTGCTCGTTCTTGGGCTTGGCATAGATGTAGATACCGAGGAATTCCCGGCGACTCATCTTCATCGTATAAGGATTACGGATGGCCGGATAATAATCCAGATAAAGAGATATGCGGTCGTTACGCAATGGCTTTTGTCTCAGAGTTACATTGGTGCATGTAAGTGTCATAGCTATATTGTTTTTTGATGAATACTTGTTTTTGTTGCAAATAAAATAGGTGTTCTGATGGTGGTATTTATCACCGGAAAATAACTTTCGGTTCATTCTATTTTTGGAGGCTCAAAGAACTTGTCCAGCTCTGCCCGCAGAATCTTGGTATATTTACCGACCTTGATACGGGGGATATTATGGTATTTCACATAATGGTAGAGTTGGTCTCGTGTCAGATTGAATCGCTCCATCGCTTCTGCAATGGTGTAATATTGCGGCTCTTCGGGTGCAATGAGACCTTTGGCAATGTCCACATGTTTCTTGGAGTAGTACACCATGATGCCGACCTTCTTCTTGGGAATGGCATTCTTTGAAACAAAAGAATAGATGGCCGTCAGTGTCATACCGAACTTCTCCTGCATGTCTTGCGTGCTGTACCATTCCCTGATTTCAGGATCGGGAGCTTTCTTTGCAAAGTAGTCATCAATATGCTTTTTGCTCCAATAGGTTTTTCCACGGTGAAAGGTTCGTGGAATATTATGTTCCTTAGCGATATGAAATATCCAGGAATCTTTGACACCGAATTTCTCTTTAATCTCATTGGTAGTATAGAAGTCTGTGATAGGAAGAGTGTCTTTAGGTTGTCGTTTCTTGTATGGGTTTCTTTTAAGCATCTCTTCTATATCGCTCTGCCGAACAAATGAAAGCCTACTGCTCAACTTATAAGCAGCAAGATGTCCTGTATAAATCATTTTATAAACAGCTTGCAGTGAAAGCCCCAACAACGTAGCAGCCTGAGCGATTGACAAATATTCTTTGTCTTTAATATCCATCAAAGGCTTTTCACTCTTAACGATTTGAATCCTTTGCTCTTCCTGCTGAATCCGTTTTGCTCGTATGGCCTGTTTATAAGCCAAATTCGCGCATCTGTGTGAGCAGTATTTCGTAGTTACTTTTTGGGCTACGAATTCTTGACCACACCACTCACAAATCTTTTTAATTCTAATGTTGCTCTTTGCCATTTTACTTGAATTTTTAGAGTTTATTTCTCCTTGATTTCTCCAGTTTTATTCCACCATCTTAAACTATATTCAACCATATTCAACTTTCTCCACGACCTTGCCAACGATAATCCTCGGATTTTCGTGGTGAGGTACACAGGAGGTACAAAAAATGGCGTAAAAAGGCTTAGCAACGATTATCAACGATACTTGAGCAACAAAAAAGGCGCCCGTAAAGAGCGCCATATTAATCGATTATAATCAATTTAACTATTTGACAATCAGATATTTACTTACCGATGCAAAAGTGCTTGAAGATGTTTCCCAGCACCTCGTCCGTCTCGATGGTGCCGCCTACGATCTCGCCCAGATGGTGGAGGCACTCGCGCAGGTCCTGGCTCACGAAGTCGCCCGAGAGGCCCGAAGCCAGCCCGTCCTGTACGCGGTGGATGGCCGTGAGGGCGTGGGTCAGCGCTTCGTAGTGGCGCACGTTGCTCACCACCACGTCCGTTTGCGACAGGTCCGGCAGGGAGGCGAAGTCCACCAGCCGCTTTTGGAGGTCGGCCAGCCCGTCTTTCTGCTTGGCGGAGAGGGACATGACGAAGGCGTTGTCGGGCAGGTCGTCGAACGCAGGCGTAGGGGCGTCGGTCGAGGGCAGGAGGTCGGCCTTGTTGAGCACCAGCACGAGGTGCTTGCCCTCGCATCGGGGCAGGATGTCGGCACGCAGCTGGCGGTATTGCTCGCGGGCGCGGGTGGCGTCGATGACCCACAGGACGATGTCCGCCTGCTCCAGTTTCTGGAAGCTCCGCTCGATGCCCAGGCTCTCGATGGTGTCGGTGGTCTGGCGGATGCCGGCCGTGTCGATGAAGCGGAAGGTGATGCCGCCCAGGCTCAAGGTGTCTTCGATGACGTCGCGTGTGGTGCCGTGGATGTCGCTCACGATGGCGCGTTCTTCGTTCAGCAGGGCGTTGAGCAGGGTGGACTTGCCCGCGTTCGTTTCGCCCACGATGGCCACGGGGACGCCGTTCTTCAGGGCGTTGCCCACGCTGAATGTGTCGGTCAGGCGGGCGATGACCTGCTCCACACGGGCGGCGATGGCCTCGAGCTCCGAGCGGTCGGCAAACTCCAGGTCTTCGTGGTCGCTGAAGTCCAGCTCCAGCTCCATGAGCGAGGTAAGATGCAGGAGCTGGTCGCGAAGCAGGGCCAGCTCGCGGCTAAAGCCTCCGCGCATCTGGTTCATGGCCATGCGATGAGTGGCGGCCGAGGTCGAGGCGATGAGGTCGGCCACGGCTTCGGCCTGGCTCAAGTCCATCTTGCCGTTGAGGAAGGCGCGCTGGGTGTATTCGCCTGGCCCTGCGGCACGGCACCCCTGGCCGATGAGCAGTTGCATCACCTGCTGGAGGATGTAGGCCGAGCCGTGGCAGGAAATTTCCACCGAGTCCTCGCCCGTGTACGAATGGGGCGCGCGGAAGAGGCTGACCAGTACTTCGTCCACCACTTCGCCTGCGGGCGAGAGGATTTGGCCGAAGGTCAGGGTGTAGGCGGCCCGTTCTGCCAGGGGGTTGCCCGAGGCAGGTGTGAAGAGGCGGTCGGTGATGGCTATGGCGTCGGGGCCCGACACGCGGATGATGCCGATGGCTCCGCCTGGGGCGGTGGCGATGGCGCAGATGGTATCTTGGTTCATTTTCTCTTTGTTGACGATGTATTCTGTTCTCAGACGCGGTCGAGCACCGTCTGGATGAGCGTGTCGATGGTGTTTTTGTAACCCGTGTTGGCCTCTTTGATGAGGCGGTTGGCGATGACCATGCAGATGGTTGTGGCCTTGTGTCCCAGCAATCGTGACAGGCCGGCGAGGGCCGAGCTCTCCATCTCGAAGTTGGTGATGTGCATGCCCTGGTATTCGAATTGCTCAATCTTCTCGTTCTGTCGCGGGTCGGCCAGGGGGATGCGGAGTTCGCGTCCTTGAGGACCGAAGAAGCCTCCTGCGGCGATGGTGACGCCACGCACCATGTCTTGGCGGGCGATGCGTTCGACGAGTTCGGCATCGGCATCGATGACGTAGGGGGCGGGGGCGCAGAGGTTGCCTGTCCATCCCATGTGGTTCAGGAAGGCGCGCTCCATGGCGAGGTCGCACACGGCGTTTCGCCCTGCGTAGAAGTTGAGCAGGCCGTCGAAGCCGATGGACTTGGCCGAGCAGATGAAGGTGCCTACGGGTGTGTTGGGCTGGAGGCCGCCGCACGTGCCGATGCGTACCACCTGGAGCTGGCGGAGCTGGGGCTTCACTTCGCGCGTCTGGAAGTCTATGTTGGCCAGGGCGTCGAGCTCGTTCATCACGATGTCGATGTTGTCGCATCCGATGCCTGTTGACACCACCGTGATGCGCTTGCCCTGGTAGGTACCTGTAATGGTGCGGAACTCACGGCTCTCTACCTCGCACTCGCGGCTCTCGAAGTGGGATGCCACGAGGGCCACACGACCGGGGTCGCCCACGAGGATCACTTTGTCGGCCAGCCATTCGGGTTTCACATGCAGGTGGAAGACGGAGCCGTCTTCGTTGATGATCAGTTCGGAAGAAGGAAAGTATTTTTTCATATTCGGAATGGGTTTAAAAATGGGTTACTTGTTATTTTTATCTCATTTGTTCAGCGGCGTATTGCTTCCACCCGTAGTGGGGCGGGCAATGGTTTCGCGCATGTCCGTATCGGCTTGGATGTTCTTCATGCGATAGTAATCCATGATGCCCAGGTTGCCGTTGCGGAAGGCTTCGGCCATGGCTTTGGGCACTTCGGCTTCGGCTTCGATAACCTTGGCGCGGGCTTCTTGTGCTTTGGCCTTCATTTCCTGCTCGCTGGCCACGGCCATGGCACGACGCTCTTCGGCCTTGGCTTGGGCGATGTTCTTGTCGGCATTGGCCTGGTCCATCTGGAGGGCAGCACCGATGTTCTTGCCTATGTCGATGTCGGCGATGTCGATGGAGAGAATTTCGAAGGCCGTACCTGCGTCAAGCCCCTTGCGGAGCACGAGCTTCGAGATGGAGTCGGGGTTCTCGAGCACGGACTTGTGGCTTTCGCTCGAGCCGATGGACGAAACGATGCCTTCGCCTACACGAGCCAGCACCGTGTCTTCGCCTGCACCACCCACCAGCTGGCGGATGTTGGCACGAACCGTCACGCGCGCCTTGGCGATGAGCTGGATGCCGTCCTTGGCTACGGCGGTCACGGGCGGAGTGTCGATGACCTTGGGGTTGACCGACATCTGAACGGCTTCGAAGACGTCGCGCCCCGCCAGGTCGATGGCGGTGGCCATCTGGAAGGGCAGGTCGATGTTTGCCTTGGCGGCCGACACGAGGGCGTGTACCACCTTTTCGACGTGTCCGCCTGCCAGATAGTGGGCTTCGAGGCCGTCGCGTGTGATGTTGCTCAGGCCTGCCTTGTGGGCTTCGATGAGCCCTGGCACGATGACGTAGGGAGGCACGTTACGGATGCGCATCAGGAAGAGTTGCACCAGCGAGATGTTGACGCCCGACACCTTGGCCGAGAGCCAGAGAAAGAAGGGCACATAATGGAAAAACAGAATCAGAAAGATGATGCCTCCCACGACGAGGAAGGCGGTCAGGTACAAAGAGCTTGTGTCCATTTTCAGTCTTATTTAGAGGTTGACAAATTGAGTTTCGAATATCACAAATCACAATTACGCGTTTCGGCTGACAAAGATGGTGCCGCCTGTGATGCGTACTACTACGACAGGTGTCTTTTCGTCCAGAAAGCCGTCGGCCGATGTCACTTCTACCAGATGGCCGGCGATGTTGGCTTGACCTACGAGGGCCAGGCGGGTCTGTGTGATGCCAGTATCACCCACCTGCACACTCTGTTCGGCCGAGCGATCTACCGAGCCAGGGATGTCGGTCTTGAGCGAAATGCGGTCCAGCGTCTTGGAGCGCATGAACCATATGAGCGAACCCACGCACGCTACGGCCGAGATGCCCAGCGTGACGAAGCCGCCCGTCATGCCCAGTCGGGTGAAGGCGTAGTAGTTGGCAAAGAGGTAGCAACCTCCTGCCAGAATGCCCGCAATGCTGATGCCGGGGATGACAAAGAGTTCTACCAGAAACAGGATGATGGCCGCTATGAGCAGCACGGCGATGATGGCAATGTCCATATGCTTAGCGTATAAAGGGTTAGTGGATTCCGATAGCTTCCAGTTCGGCTTTGCGGACGGCTTTGGCGGCCTGCTCTGCTTCTTTGGCCAGTTTTAGTACATGCTTCTCCAGGTCGAGGATGGCGGGTGCCATGCGTGCCTGCTCCGTGCGGTCGGCGTCGGCATAGGCTTGGCGTGCCTTGTCCAGCTGCTCCCGTTGCTGGCGGAAGCTCTGCTCCAGCTGGCGGTATTGGTCGAACAGGGCTTTGGCCTGAGGCGAGCGGAAGTCTGTGGTCTGATAATAGGTGTGGTCGTCGTTGACGATGAATTCGAAGTCGCGGACGGGCTTTTTCACCTGCTTGTCATTTTCGGCCACGGCGGCCAGTCGTTGGCGTGCCTCGTCCACCAGTGTGGTGTCCGTCCACGTCAGGCGGATGTCCTTCAGGGCGGCCAGGCAGCGCAATGCTTCTTCGTCCATGTTCTCGTAGTCGTAGACTTGCTTCGAGGGATTGGGGATGAAGACGTAGACACAGACTTTGCCTTCGGGTTGGTAGCGGTCGGAGGCAAACCAGCCCAGGTTGTTGTATTCGTCGACGACGTACATGTAGTCGTTGTAGGGCGAGTTGAAAGGCATGCCCACGTTCTCGGGCACGAGGTAAGTGTCCGTATTGGTGTTGTAGCGAGTGACGAAGATGTCGGTTCCGCCCATCGATTCGGGGCCGTCGGCGGCGTAGTAGAGGGTAGTACCGTCGCCCATGACAAAGGGATAGCCTGCATTGACGCCCTCGTTGATGCTGCCCGGCAGGAGGACGGGTTTGCTCCATCCGTCGGAGAGGCGGGCGCTGCTCAGGATGCCGAAAGTGCTGTCCGGCTGGAGCTCGCTATAGTAGCGCTTGTTGCCCAGCTCGTTCTCGTAGACGGTACCGCCCGTGCGTCCGTTGTCTGCAAAGTGGTCGGCATAGCGGCTCAGGGTACCAGCCTCGGGCCCTATCTTGTAGGCTTCGAGGAAGTCTTGCTTGTCGCACACGAAGCTATCGACCACGCACACGCGTTCCACGCCCTTCAGCATGCGCGAGTGGGTGTGGATGGCGGAGAGGAGGAGTTCGGCTTCGGCCGTGTCGCGACGGCGGCGTTTCAACTCGTCCAGGTAGTCTGTACACACTTCTTCGGCCTTGTCGTAGCGGTAGGTACGGTCGTAAGCGCGTGCCAGGTGATACTGGCCGCTGGCCACACGGCGGCGGACGGCTGTTTCCAAGGGTTTCACGGCCGATTCGGGATCGCCCGTCTCCAGGCAGCATACGCCGTACCAGAGGCTATAGTTGCCGTTCGAGGGTTGCGATTTGTAGTAGCGTTCCATCACGGGCTTGGCCTCGGCATATTGCCCAGCCTCATACCAGGCTTTGGCTTCGTTCAGGCTTTGCGCCGAAGCGCCTGCGCCGCCCAGCATCAGTGCCAGGCCGAACAGGCATATCGAATTCTTGAATATCTTTTTCATATGTGGAAGTCATAGGTCATTTGCGTCCAAAGATACGAATTTATCCCAAATAATATCCCTTCGCGTCTCCTTTTCTTCCTCAATTCATTCTTTTGCACTACTTTTGCGCCCGCAAATCGAAGGTTATGGCAAAAAGGACGGAAGAACAACAACTGATGCTCCGCATCGAGCGGCGTCTGATGAAGGGTATCGTGGACTATGGCCTCATTGAGGATGGCGACCACCTTCTCGTAGGCCTTTCGGGCGGCAAGGACTCGCTTGCCCTGACGGAGCTTTTGGCTCGTCGTGCGCGTATCTACCGTCCGCGCTTCACGTTGACCGCCGTCCACGTGGCCATGCGTAATATTCCTTATAGTATCGATGCCGATTACTTGCGCTCCTTCTGCGAGGAGAGGGGAGTGCCCTTTGTCCTGCGTGAGGCGGAGTTCGACGCCTCGACCGACACGCGCAAGTCGCCCTGCTTCCTCTGCTCGTGGAACCGTCGCAAGGAGCTCTTTACCGCCGCCCACGAACTGGGTTGTAACAAGATCGCCTTGGGGCACCACATGGACGACATCCTCGTGACGCTCCTCATGAACCAGACCTTTCAGGGCGCCTTCTCCACCATGCCGCCGCGGCTGGTGATGAAGAAGTTCGACATGACCATCATCCGTCCTCTCTGCCTGGTGCACGAGGCCGACCTCGAGGCACTGGCCGCCGCCCACGCCTACCGCAAGCAGGTGAAGAACTGCCCCTACGAGCACGATTCTCACCGTTCGGACATGCGCGACGTCTTCCACCGTTTGGAGGAGATGAACCCTGAGGCACGCTATAGTCTTTGGGCCAGCATGACGAACGTGCAGGAGGAGCTTCTCCCGCCCAAGATTTGATAGTAACAATTAATATTGATAGATATGAAAGCATTCTACACCATCCTCCTGCTCATCGTGTCGAACATCTTCATGACGTTCGCCTGGTACGGCCACCTGAAGTTGCAGGAGATGAAGGTCATTTCCAACTGGCCGCTCTACGCCGTCATCCTTTTCTCGTGGGCTATCGCCCTGGCCGAATACTCCTTCCAGGTGCCGGCCAACCGCATCGGCTTCGTTGAGAACGGCGGTCCCTTCTCGCTGATGCAGCTCAAGGTTATTCAGGAGGTCATCACGCTGATGATTTTCACCCTCTTCACCACCGTCTTTTTCAAGGGCGAGGCGCTGCACTGGAACCACTTCGCCGCCTTCGTCTGCCTGGTACTGGCCGTCTACTTCGTGTTCTACAAGTGACGAAGGAGACTCGAAGGATTGCGCATTTCAGTTCCGTGTCTACAAGAAAGCGATGCTTTCTGTTCGGCAAGTCATAGTTTTGTCGGGCAAAAAGCATCGCTTTCTTTTTATGCAAAAATACGTGTAATGTCTATTCCTCTGCTGCGTAGCGTTTCATTCCCTCCGTCATGTACGTCTGGTAGCTTCCTGTAGAGTCGGCATAGATGAAGTAGGCATCCAGATCGGGACGCGCCTCGACGAAGGCTTTGGCCCGCTCCAAGCCCATCACCATGAAGGCCGTGGCATAAGCATCGGCGCTCATACAATCGCGGGCGATGACCGTGGCCGAAAGCAGGTTGTGCAGGGCGGGGTAGCCTGTGTGCGGATTGATGGTGTGGGCATATTTCTTGCCTTCGTGATAATAATAGTTGCGGTAGTTGCCCGAGGTGGCGATGCCCATGTCGGTCAGCGTCAGTACCGTCTGGAGTTCTTGGTTCAGTGAGAGCGAGTCGTCTACAGGCTTGTTGATGCCTATGCGCCACAGGCTGCCCTGCGGGTTCTGTCCGCTCACCACCACTTCGCCGCCAATGTCCACCATGAAGTTCTTCACGCCCTTCCGTCGGAGTAGCTGGGCGATGACGTCTACGGCATATCCTTTGGCTACGGCGCTACACGAGAGTTGCATTCGGTCGTCCTGACGACGTACGTGTCCGTCGGCCGTGAGCTCCACCTTCTCGTAACCCACCAATTGTCGCAGGCTGTCTACCGTAGCCGAGTCGGGGAATTCTCCCTTCTTGAAGCCGAAGCCCCAAGCGTTGGCCAGGGGAGCGACGGTGATGTCGAACGCACCTTCCGTCTCGTGTGAAATCTCCATGCTTCGGCGGAAGACGTTGCAGAACAGGGTGTCACCTGCGATATCCTCGCCGCGGTTGATGCGGGTAATGACGGCCGTGTCGTTGAAGGGCGACAGGGAACCGTCGAAGCGGTGGAGTTCGGCTTCGATATCGGCCTTCAGGTTGGAGGCATGCTGGTAGGTGATGTTGTAGATGGTGCCGAATATCAGGCCGTTGTCTTTCTGGTAGGGCACGGGCTGGTTGTGGCGCGCCAGTATCCAGATGGTACCCAGCACGAGCAGGGCCACCCAGAGGAAGTTTCTTCTTGTTTTCTTATCCATAATGTTGTATCAAATGTTCGATGAGTATCTTCAGGCCGATAAGGATGAGAATGACGCCTCCCCAGCGCTCGGCCTTCAGGCGTCGGGCAAAACCACATCCGAAGCGGATGCCGAACGTGAGCCCTATCAAAGACAGGGCGAACGAAACGAAACCGATAATGCCCACAGGCGACAGGATGGTCGTTACGCTCTTCATGCCTAGGAAGGCGAACGATACGCCTACGGCCAGGGCGTCGATGCTTGTGGCCACGGCCAGCATGAGCACCACCTTCAGGCGGGTAGGGTCGAAGTCTTGTCGGCAATCTTCTTCCTTGAACGATTCGCGCACCATGCGTCCCCCCAGAAAGGCGAGGATGGCAAAGGCAATCCAGTGGTCTACGTCTTCGATGAGGTGGCTGAATGTGCTAGCGCAAGCCCATCCGATGAGGGGCATCAATGCCTGAAAAAGCCCGAAGAAGAAGGCCATCATCAGCATCGGACGCCAAAGGGTACGCTTTAGCAGGATGCCGCTTGCGATGGAGATGGCAAAACAATCCATTGCCAGGCCGACGGCCAGAAGCCAGATTTCAATCGTAGTCATAATTTGCGTTTTTTCGTTATAAAGGTAGTTTGTACGTGATCGTATAGGATACGCCCAGCGTATTCGATCCGTAGGTCCCATAACCGGGTACATACGAAGGATCGCCATATTCGCCTGTCGTGGCTGAGAGGCGGAACTTGTAGCGCAGAGCCCAGCCCATGTACAGACCTTTCCAAACATGAGCTCGAATGCCGGCGCATACTTCAATCCAATGCATGGTACCCTTCATGCCGGTATGGTCGAAAGGAGGCAGGTTACCGCCCCAGATGCCGTCGGTGATGTTGGGGTTGCCCAGTCCTCCACCATAGATGGGATCGTCTACAGAAAGGCTTTGCACGTCGTATGAAAAGCTACTCACGGCGTAGCGCAGACCTACAAGTAGCTTGTGCTGGAATTTCTTTTTATAGAAGGTGTTGTAGTCCATTCCGACGCGCAAGTAAGGAGCGCCGGTCTTGTAGTGGATACCATCCTCACTCCAGGTGTCGGACTTTCCATAGCCCACTTCGAGGGTGGGGAAGAAGCGGTTCTTCAGGTTGACGTCGGCGGCCACTTCCATGCTCAGGTTGTCGCTTCCCAATAAGTAGCTTCCTGGCCCCCAGAGGTCTACACTCAGGTCCACGCCGTTGAAGAGTGGATATACAGGGACGTCCTTGTCTTTCTTCTTCTCCTGCTTGTGGGCCACAGGCCGTTTGTCGGTGCCGCTGGTACTGCTCACTTGGGCATTCAGGGTCAAGGCGACGCAGAGGCAGACTATCAGACTAATAGAATATCTCAAGGTTCTTCGTTCCATTGATATTGGCTTCAGGGTTTGCGATATAGATAGAGTCGATGTTGTGACGCGTGTAACGGATGCTTGTGATGCTTTGTTGCATCTGGTATCCGCAATCCATCGATATGAAATAAGGTTTGTTCGTGTGGCGGATAACGACGGTATCGGTCACCTTCTTGATATAGTGGAAGACAAGTTCGGTGGAGTCTACGGCATATCTCAAGGGAAGGGAAAAGACCGTAACTTGTGCCAGGCGGTTGGCTACGATAGAGTCGGTACCTGCGGCCGTAACGGTCAGCGAGTCAAGCGTATCCTTCATGGCCGTGTTATTTTCTGGATTTATCTGGCTGACGTTGCATACGATCATACCACGGTTGTCGGTCATGGAGCAGTCTGCTTCTTCCGAACAACTAAAAAGCAGGCTGGCCAGGGCATAAGCCACGACTCCTGCCAGAAAGAAATGGAATAGTTTTCTCATAATAGGGTCAGATGGTTTTCTCTATGTGATACTTGTTTCGTTCAGGGGCGTTGCGCGAGATGAGTTCGCCCAAAAAGCCTGCTACAAAGAGTTGCGTGCCGATAATCATGGCCGTAAGCGACAGGTAGAAGTAGGGCGAGTCGGTTACCAGCCGGTAGGGCATGCCGTTGTGCATGTAGTAGAGCTTGCTGATGCCCACGATGATGACGGCAATGAAGCCGAAGATGAACATCAGCGATCCCAGGAAGCCGAAGAAGTGCATGGGCTTGATGCCGAAGGTTGAGAGAAACCATAGGGAAATCAGGTCCAGATAGCCGTTGAAGAAACGGTTCAGCCCACCAAACTTGGTCTTGCCGAACTTACGTGCCTGATGGTGGACTACCTTTTCGCCGATTTTTTTGAAACCTGCATTCTTGGCCAGGTAGGGAATATAGCGGTGCATTTCACCATAAACTTCGATATTCTTCACCACGTCGCGGCGGTAGGCCTTCAGGCCGCAATTAAAGTCGTGCAGATTCTTGATGCCCGATACCTTGCGTGCGGTAGCGTTGAAGAGTTTTGTGGGAATCGTTTTCGACAGGGGATCGTAGCGTTTCTTTTTCCAACCAGACACAAGGTCGTAGCCTTCGGCCGTAATCATGCGATACAGTTCGGGTATTTCGTCGGGGCTGTCCTGCAGATCTGCATCCATGGTGATGACCACATCGCCTTCGGCTTTTTGAAATCCACAGAACAGAGCGGGTGACTTCCCGTAGTTACGACGGAACTTAATGCCGTGTACGTGGTCAGGATTTTGTTTCTTCAAATCTTCGATAACCTGCCATGAGCGGTCTGTACTGCCGTCGTTGACGAAGATGACTTCATAGGAAAAATGATTGGCGTCCATCACCCGAACGATCCATTGGTAGAGCTCGGGCAACGATTCTTCTTCGTTGTATAAGGGGATGACTACTGATATATCCATAATTAATGTATCCGATTAGTTCGTTATTGGGGATTATAAGGTGTTTCTTTCTTGCGTCGCATAGCAACTAGAGCTGTCGGGATGCTTAGTAGGGTGCAATAGTAGATGTTGCTACCTAGCATCTTCAGTACGATGTCTGTCGGGGTTAATGAACTCACCATGTCCAGGTTTTCTTTCATCTGCCGTAGATATTCTTCCATGCCGGGCAATTCTTCACGGTTCAACGTGGCAAGCATTTCGCGGCAGGTGTTGAGGATATAGCCCTGGTCGATGAAAGCGAAGTAAACGTAATGGGCTGCCGAAGTGAGCAGGGAAGCACATACATACATGAATACGTTGAACAGCCAAGCATGGAAGAAGGTGATACTTCCGTCGCAAACTCGGTTACGGTACAGCTTGGTATAGTAATATCCCATAAAGGGAACGCAGATAGTCAGGCAGATGAAAAGCAGGAGAAGGAAGGGGGACGTCAGTCCCAACGGTACGAGTATAAACTTCAGTATCCAAAACAGGCCCATATAGGTGCCGAAAATCATTGCATATTGTTGCATGCTGCTTTTGTTTTCTGTCATCTTGGTCTTTTAGAAATTATGCGCAAAGGTATAAATAATATTTGTATGTAACCCTTTGTCTTTCTGTAAAATTTGAACGTTCATTCAAAAAAAAGAAGGAAAAGTATTGCAGAATCAAAATAAATGCCTACCTTTGCAACCGCAAAAACGGGTAAGTCCTATACGGCCAGCTCCCTTCGAATCCTCCAGGGCTTGACCGCAGCAAAGGTAGTTGGTTGTAGCGGCGCGATATAGTAAGCTTACCCACCCGCCTCTTTAGCTCAGTTGGCCAGAGCACGTGATTTGTAATCTCGGGGTCGTTGGTTCGAATCCGACAAGAGGCTCAGAAAAAAGGATGTGTCAAAAGACGATGCATCCTTTTTTATTTTTCCCCAGTCAGAAAAAAATTTTTTCCCAGTCAGCGATGAAAAATTGGATAACTGTTCAGGAATATGAGTCTCCGTGTGGCGTTTTGCTTTTAGGGACTATGGGAGGTAAACTCTGTTTGTGCAATTGGACGGAGAGTCGTTGTAGGATAAAAGTGGAAGACCGTGTAGCCCGTTTGCTTCAGGCGGAATATCGGTTAGGGTCGGACGATACTCTCACTATGGCTGTTCGTCAGCTCGATGAATATTTCGCTGGAAGGCGGCAGGTGTTCGATCTGCCATTGTTACCCGTAGGTACAGAGTTTCAATTATCTGTGTGGCGGGAGCTTTTGAATATTCCATATGGTGGAATCTGTACCTATACCGTTCAAGCAGAACGGTTGGCGATGCCTCGTGCCGTACGAGCCGTTGCGACTGCCAACGGGCAGAACGCTCTTTCTATCTTCATTCCATGTCATCGAGTAATCGGCAGGAATGGCCGGCTTACAGGTTATGCTGGAGGGCTCGAAGCCAAGCATTTTCTATTGGAACTGGAAGCTGCCTATGCTCCTCAGGTACGTGCCTTGAACACGGGAGCTGCTTTCTGAATTTCCGACTCAAATCCAAACCAATAGCCGTGTCCTTCGTCTTCTGCTGTCGGGAGGAAGCACAGACGGAGCTTTTCGTGGTAGGTACCTTGTATGATTTGCCACGTTGCAGGAGGTATTTGACGTTTGGTGCGTACTTTTTCGGCCGGTAGCTTCTTCAACGACATGCCTGCTTCTATCCAGGCGATACTTACAGCGGTAGTATATTCGGGTACAAAGCGCTTGACGTATTCGTATAGCACCAGTCCTCGCTTTTCCAGACTCATCGGTTGGTCTATCAGGTTGGCCTCGGTCAGGTATTTCAGAAAATGGTGTAAGAATTCCGCCTTGTCCAATATCAGTCGGCAGGTCACTTCTTGCCAGGCCGGTGTGTTGTAGAAGGCATCGAGCAGACGAGACAGTCGGCGGGCAGTTTGTAGTTCGGCTGTTGTGATTTCGTTTGTCCGAAGCACTTCATAGGGTGGATAGGTAGAGTAACAGATGCCTAGTTCGGCCGCATGCTGGCGCATGTAGGTACCTGGTAAGAGTTTGAGTGACTCCAGTTGGATTTCGCCAGCCTTATAGTCGGCCAGCGTACGAATATCTTCGAAGATTTGTTCCAGATGGTAGCGGGGAAGTCCGGCAATCAGGTCGGCATGTGTTTCCATGTTGGAGAGGGAACAGAGATATTTCAGGCCGTCCAGTGCATCGGCCAATTTCCCTTTTCGCATACTTGTTTCCAGCACTTCTTCATGCAGGCTTTGGATACCTGCTTCCAGGTGTAGCAATCCCTGTGGAAGACATGCTAATTCCCTACGAAGCTCATCGGTGAGCAGGGCTGGGTGTATTTCTAGGTGGAAGCGGATGTGTGGATGGTATTCACGGAACAGTTCGAGCATCTCTTGGGTTCGTCGGTTGTTGTAGTTGAACGTACGGTCCAGTACCCTTACATTGCGAATGCCGTGCCGATAGATGATGTCCAGTCGTTGGCGAATGGCATCGATGCTGAGGGTACGTACCGGCTTTTCGCCTCCGCTTACACAGAAAGCACAAGTATTGAAGCATCCACGGGTGGTTTCCAGTTGTACGAAAGGTTTGTCCCAGTTGAAGAATCGGCTCGTTTCAGGCGGTACAAGTTCAGCGAAGTTGAGTACACGGGCAATGCCTTGGTCGTGATATCGGCCTTCTGTATCGAGATAGCACAGGCCGTCGATGTTGTTCCACGCTTCAGGGCGGTTCCAGCAAGCCAGCCATTGAGGTACTGTCTCTTCACCTTCTCCTCGAAAGACGCAACTGACGAATGGATGGCAACGCAGGTAGTGTTCGTTGTCTCCTAGAAACTCTGGACCACCCAATGCGATGCAGCATTTAGGCAATAAAGCTTTTACACGCGCTGCGATATGCATCAGTTGTTCGTGATTGAATAGCCAGGCGGTTCCTGCCAGAATGTCGGGTGTATGCCGGCAGATTTCTTCTACCACCATTCCAATGTTCTCGTTAATGGTAGCCGACACAACTTCCCATTGTATGTCGTTTTCATCCGTCATTTGTGCATGGAGTGTGGGCAATGCCAGCGAAGAATGGGCATAAGAACTGTTGAGGTCAATCCAGAGAAGTTTCATGTAGATATTGTTGGTGGTTAGAAACAGATGTTCGAAATTTATTTGTGCAAAAGTACGCAATTTGTCCGAATGTAAAATCTTCATGCACTGGAAATATGTTTTTCCAACTATCAACTTTAGCATCGTAAAGTCCATGTTTAGCTCGCTAAAGTGGCACTTTACGACGCTAAAGTTCCTGTTTATGTTTTCAAAGTAAATGGTAGGGTGGGGCAGGTCGGAATTCAGTGGAATTTCTTTTTGGCTTGTTGGAAAAAGGTGTATATTTGCGGTAGGCGAACCAATCGTTCGTTCTGAATGCTGTATACTATATTTATAAAGATATGAAAGGAATGAATTATTCATTGATGCGCATCATCTGCGCTTTGATTATCGGACTGTTATTGGTCCTGTTTCCGGCACAGGCCGGTGAGTATTTGGTGATTACTATTGGCGTTGTTTTTCTGGTTCCTTCGCTCATTGGTCTGATTGGCTATCTGGTGCAGAAACCTGAGAACCGCCTTCGCTTCCCTATCGAGGCTGTGGGCAGTCTGCTTTTCGGTTTGTGGCTAGTCATTATGCCCGATTTTTTTGCAGATTTGCTGACCTTTGTATTGGGCTTTATCCTGATGATGGGAGGTGTACAGCAGATAGCATCGCTCATGGCGGCTCGTAGTTGGATGAAGGTGCCCGGTGGGTTTTATGTTGTTCCGCTGCTAATTCTGATTGCGGGTGTAGTTACTCTATTCAATCCTACGGGTGTTCGCTCTACTGCTTTCATTATCATCGGTGTGACGTGTTTGGTTTACGCTTTGTCCGAATTGGTGAACTGGATTAAATTCTCCAGTCGTCGTCCGTTGCCTAAGGATCTGGAAACGATGAAAGACAGTGCAGAAGATGCCGAAATATTGAATTGACCATAGAAATAATAAGCAGGCACGGATTTTACGGATACGAGTGACAAGCTGATTGTGGCTTTCGCTTTCGTCCGTGAAATCCGTGCCTTTGTTTTTTTAGATTTCTATCTTTATAGTGCTAGTTGTTCGTATGGTAATCCAAAGACGTCGGCTACGGCTTTGTAGACAACTTTTCCATCAGCAACATTGACACCTAGTGCGAGGGCAGGATTATCTTTGCAGGCGCGTTGCCAACCCTTGTCGGCCAGGGCTACGGTGTAAGGCAGAGTAGCATTGGTCAGAGCCATGGTTGAAGTGAAAGGTACGGCGCCGGGGATGTTGGCTACGGCATAATGTACGATTCCGTCTACAATATACGTCGGATCGCTGTGCGTGGTGGGGTGCGACGTTTCAAAGCAGCCGCCTTGGTCGATGGCTACATCGACAAGTACAGTGCCAGGCTTCATTAGTGAAAGCATGTCGCGGGTGATGAGGTGAGGCGTCTTGTCGCCTGGGATGAGCACGGAGCCGATAACCAGATCGATGGTGGGTAATTCCATGCGAATGTTATGGGCCGAGGAGTAGAGAGTCTTCACATTCTTGGGCAGTACTTCACTTAAATAGCGCAGGCGGGCCAGGTTGATGTCCGTGATCATCACTTCAGCACCCATGCCGGCTGCCATCTGTGCAGCGTTGCATCCTACGATACCTCCGCCCAATATCAGTACGCGGGCAGGGCGTACGCCTGGTACTCCTCCCAGCAGTTTTCCTTTACCTCCCTGGGGCTTTTCGAGGAAGCGTGCACCTTCTTGTACAGACATGCGGCCAGCTACTTCGCTCATGGGGACAAGCAGCGGTAATGAATGGTCGGGCAATTCTACTGTTTCGTAGGCGATGCAGATACCTCCACTGGCTATCATGGCTTCGGTCAGGGCGCGGTCAGCGGCAAAGTGGAAATAGGTGAATACCACTTGTCCGCAGCGAATGAGCTTGTATTCGGGAGCGATGGGCTCTTTGACTTTGACAATCATGTCGGCGGTGGCATAGACGTCTTCGATGGTGGGAAGCATCTTTGCGCCTACGCTTGTATAGTCTTCATCGGTAAATCCGCTGTTGGCGCCTGCTGTTTGCTGTACATACACAGTATGTCCCCGCTTGACGAGTTCGGCCACTCCGGCCGGCGTCATGCCGACACGATTCTCATTGTTTTTGATCTCTTTCGGTACACCAATAATCATAATGTTATGTATTAGGGGTTAAACACGTTGCAAGATAGTGATTTTGTTGACATCTTGTTGACGGAAAGAGTGTGTTTTACAACAGAAACAGTCAGTTGGGAGGCAAATAGTCCCCGACGTTGTTTCCTTGCTTGTTTTTGTAGACACAGATATTAAGAATGAAGAGAGATGTTAGGAAACGTGGTCAGGGACTGTGGTTTTGTCGTGTTGTCAGAGTTCTTGTCCGCCCCCTAATGCCTGATATAGGTTGATGAGGCTTTGGATTTCCTTAAACTGATTGGCTGTCTGGGACAGTTGGGCTGCAAGCAGACTTTGGCGGGCGGTAAGTACTTCCAGATAGGTTGTATTACCATTTTCCATCAATAGTGAGGTACTGGTGTAGGCTCGTTCCAATGCTTCTATTTGCTGCCGGTAGTTCTCTTTTTTTCGTTTACTGGTCTGATAGGATACAAGTGCATCGTTTACTTCTGTGCCAGCATCCAGCAGTTGTTGTCTGAAGGCTAGCAGAGCTTCTTCCTGTTGAGCCTTGGCGATACGTCGGCGGGCGATGAGTGTACCACGATTGAAGAGCGGTTCGGTGAGGGAGGCCAAAGCCGATGTGATAAACTGAGCTGGATTGGAAATGAGACTACCTATGGAGTTGGTCCATCCAGCATTGCCGCTTAGCGTGATGGAGGGATAGAAAGCGGCATTGGCTTGGTTGGTCGTATAAAAGGCTTGTTCCAGTTGGCGTTCTGTCATTCGTACATCGGGTCGGCGTGACAACATTTGTAGAGGGATACCGGTACTAAGGTCAGAGGTAAATTCTTGATCAGAAAGTTTGCCTCGTGGGTAGTGTCGGGGTGTTTCGGCCAGGAGTAGTGAAAGACTGTTCTCTACCTGGTTGATTTGTTCTTCAAGGTCGATTACCGAATTTTGTACTTCGTAATAGGTGGCTTGCATTTGCGAAACAGCTGCTTCGTCAGCCAGTCCGGCATCCATCAATGCCTGAGTAGACGATACGGTTTCTTTCCAGCTATTTGCTGTTTGACGAGAAATATCCAACTGTTCGTCAAGCATCAGCAGGGTATAATAGGTATTGGCAATATTGGCGGTCAAGCTGGAATAGACAGCTTGGCGGTAATCTTCGCTTTGAGCATAGGCAGCCTTGGCTTGTCGTTTGGCATTGCGAAGTTTTCCGAAGATGTCTAATTCCCAACTTGCTGTAATTGGCAATGTGTAGGTGCGTGACACTTGACTCTCCACCGTGTTTATTGAACCTTGTGGAGACAGGGCGAAGGAGGGCAGAAAGGCTAACTTCGCCGAGAGTAGAGAAGCTTTGGCTTTTTCGATGCGTAGATTGGCCGTTTGCACATCAGTGTTCTGTGCCAATCCCTTTTCTATCAATGCTTGTAGATAGGGATCATTAAAGAAATCGCGCCAGTCGATGTCGGCGATACTGGTTGTATCGGCCGACAGGGAGGCTACTTCTTCACCGTACAGGTTGTCGGGAACGGTGTCCTGAGGTTCATATTTGGTATAGATCCCGCAACCACTCAACAGGAGGGTTGTACCTAGTATAATGAATTTTTGTTTTGCGTTCATAATGTTCTCGGTTTACTTTTCTGTGTTAAAGGCACTTTTTTCGATCAGTGTCTGTTCCTTTTCATAGATGATTTGTGCGTCGGGTTCTTTATGCATGGGGCCTCGTAGTTTCTCTTGCAGGTACTCGAAAACGATGAAGAATACGGGCACGACGAAAATAAGGGCCAAAGTTCCGATAAGCATACCACCTACGACGCCAGTACCCAGTGAGCTGTTACCGTTAGCTCCTGCGCCGGTGGAGAACATCAGTGGAAGCATACCGAAAATCATGGTAAGTACGGTCATCAGGATGGGGCGGAAACGGGCTTGTGCAGCCGAGTAGGCGGATGAGATGATTCCCATGCCCGTACGGCGGCGTTCGATGGCATATTCTGTAATTAGAATGGCTGTTTTTGCCAGCAAACCAATCAACATGATGGCACCAGTTTGCAGGTAGATGTTGTTTTCCAGTCCGAAGGCGCGGGCAAAGAGGAAGCTGCCCATCAGTCCGAAAGGAACAGAAAGAATGACTGCCAGCGGGACAAGAAAATTTTCGTAAAGGCACGATAGAATAAGGTAGATGAGTACAGTACAGAGAGTATAGACAAAGACGGTCTGCGCACCTCCGCTGCTGGCTTCTTCACGAGCCATACCACCATATTCGTAACCGTAACCTGAAGGCAGCATTTGCTCGGCTACTTCATGGATGGCTTGCTGGGCTTCACCGGTCGAATAGCCTTCGGCTACATTCACGTTTACATTGATCGTGTTATAAAGGTTGAATCGTTTGGCTATCTCGGCACCAAGCACAGAACGAAGTGTGACAAATTGGCTGACTGGAGCCATTTCTTCACCATTGCGTACGAACATGTTGTCCAGTGCATGTTGGTCCAAACGGTTTTGGGGAGAAGCTTGAATCATAACACGGTATACTTTTCCGAACTTGTTATAGTTGGATACGTAGGAACCGCCGCAATAGGAACCTACTGCATCAAGTACATCGTTGGGGCTGATACCGGCACGCTTGCATTTGGCGGCATCTACGTCGACGGCTATCTGTGGGAAATTCATGGCATAGGAACTATAGGCCATGGCTACCTCGGGTCGTTGATTCAGGGTACCAATAAATTCAGTTATTGATTTGAAGAAAGATGCCATATCGCCTCCAGTTTTGTCTTCCATGTAAAGTTCGATAGAGTTACCTGTACCATAGCCGGGAATCATGGCTGGCTGGAAGCAGAAAACCTGAGCTTCTTTAATATTACTGAATTGAATATTCAGGCGTTTCATTACAGCTTCTGCGGTATGTTCCTTACCTTTTCTCTGATCTCAGTGATACAGACGAATAATAACTGTACCATACGATGTCCCTTGTCCTGAAAGCAATCCGTAACCGGTGATGCGTGAATAATGTTCTATCTCAGGAGTATTTTTAAGGATATCTTGTACTTTGTCCATTATTTTATTGGTTTCGGCCAACGAGTTTCCAGGTGAGGTACTGATGTTGACCATGATAGTTCCTTGGTCTTCTTGAGGAACCAGTCCTGTTTGGTTGTAGCCATGAAATAAACCAATAGTATACAGGCTATTCCAAGTGAAGTCCATACCATCCAACGGTGATGGAAGAAGAACATCAGTCCTTTCTTGTATTTTCTTAATAAGGCATTGTAGGATGCGTTATAGGCGGCGCGTACTCGTCCGTTGATGCTTCGTGCGTTTTTCTGTTCTTCAGAGGGTTTCATCATCATGGCACACAGAGCTGGACAGAGAGTCAGAGCATTCAAACAGGAGATACCTACAGCTACTGCCATGGTTACACCGAATTGAGTGTAGAATACACCAGAAGTTCCTCCCATAAAAGTGACAGGGATGAATACAGCCATGAATACACAGGTACATGAGATGACAGCCATCGTTACGTCGCTCATGGCATCTTTAGTGGCTAAATATGGAGAGCGATAGCCTACATCGAATTTGGCTTGTACGGCCTCTACGACTACGATGGCATCATCAACTACTGTACCGATAGCCAGCACTAAGGCGAACAGTGTCAGGATGTTGATGCTGAACCCTGCTATGGATAGGAAAGCGAATGTACCTATTAGTGAGACGATGATGGAGATAGAAGGAATAAGTGTACTTTTGAAGTCATGCAGGAAAAAGTACACTACAAGAATAACCAGCAGGATGGCGATAATCAGTGTCTCTACCACGTTGTCGATGGAAGCGAAAAGGAAATCGTTGACACTCATCATTTGGATAAATTCCGTTCCTTCGGGCAGATCTTTGGCTAAATCGTCCAGCAAATTGGTAATTTCTTGATTTACGGCAGTGGCGTTTGCTCCAGCCACTTGGAATACCATAAACGTAACACCAGGCACACCGTCTGCTTCACCATGAAAACTATAGGATTGACGGCCTAATTCTACATCGGCTACATCTTTTACGCGAAGTACAGAACCATCCGATTGTGACCGTATGACCATATTTTCAAATTCTTCAACTTCCTTTAGTCGTCCTTTGTATTTCATGGTATATTGGAATACATTATCTGAGCTTTCTCCCAATGAGCCGGTAGGAGCTTCAATATTTTGTTCCCCAGTACCGATGTAATGTCTGAAGGAACCAGGCCGTATTGGGCCATCTTTTCAGGTTTCATCCAAATACGCATACTGTAAGTATCACCCATCAGCTGTACGTCTCCTACTCCTTGAATACGTTTGATTTGGGGAATGACATTGATGTCGAGATAGTTGGCCAAAAATGTTTCATTGTAACGTGCGTTCGGGCTGATGAGGCTATTGATTTGTAGGAAGCTGTTCTGGCGTTTCATGGTGCTAACACCTATGGCCGTAACTTCGGATGGTAACAGACCTTGTGCTTCGGATACACGGTTCTGTACATTGACCGCTGCCATATCAGGATCGGTTCCTTGCTTAAAATATACGAGAATTTCAGCAGTGCCGGCATTTGTGGCGGTAGAAGTGATGTAAATCATATCTTCTACGCCGTTGATGCTTTCTTCTAGTGGCATGATGACACTGTTCATTACAGCTTCTGCGTTGGCTCCTGTATAAGTAGCTTCTACGCGGACTGTAGGTGGAGCGATGTCGGGATATTGCTCTACGGGCAGGGTGTAGAGTGAAATAAAACCTACTATAAGAATTAGGATGGATATGGATATGGCCATAACCGGCCTTTTAATGAATATGTTTCCTTTCATAAAGCGTCTGTTATTTTACTTGAGTTCCTTCGCGGATCATTCCTGCTCCGTTGGAGATAATTTCATCACCAGGTTTCAGGCCGTCTGTAACAATGTATTCTTTTCCATCATTTACTGGAGCTACTTTGATCAGAGTAGACACGGCTTTTCCGTCTACAACCTTGTAGACTAATATTTGGTCTTGTAGCTGCACAGTAGCTCCTTGGGGAATAACGATACAGTTGGTATAGGTACTGGGGATTAATACGTTACCCGATGCACCGCTGTGCAGCAGTCGGTCTGGGTTGGGGAAGACGGCGCGTACGCCTACAGTGCCTGTCGCTTTGTCGATGACTCCGCTGATGGATTCTATTTTACCGCTTTCTTCATAGGTGGAGCCATCGTTCAGTTGTAGCTGGATATCAGGCATTCCTTGCAGTGCCTTTTCGATGGTACCATATTGGCGGGCTAGGGAGAGTAGCTGGTTTTCGGTCATGGAGAAGTAGACGTACATGTTCGAGTTATCGGAAACGGTGGTCAGCGGTTGGGGCATGCTGGGGCTGATGAGTGTTCCTACACGATAGGGCAACATGCCTATCACACCGTCACTTGGACTCTTTACTTCGGTATATGATAGGTCGTTGCGGGCATTTACTTCCTGAGCTTCGGCTTGGGTTAGTTGGGCTTTGGCTGTCAGATATTCGTTTTTAGTGGTCTGCAGGTTGAAGTCGGATACTACTTTCTGTTCGTGTAGTTTCTGAGTGCTTTTGTAGGTGAGTTCTGCAGTGGCAAGACTGGCTTTGGCTACTTCTACGTTGGCAATGGCTGTTTGCAAAGCTGCCTTATAGGGCACTTGGTCGATGACGAACAAAATTTGCCCTTTGCGTACAATCTCTCCTTCGGATACGTTGAGTTTCTCGAGATAGCCGGAGACTTGCGGGTAGATATTGATGTCCTGCATTCCTTCGATGGAGGCAGAATAGGAAGTGGTTATCTCTTTGTTGGCATCGGCATGAATGGTAGCGATGGCATAGTTTTGTTGGGCTTGTTCTTGCTTTTCCGACTGGCAGGCTGTGAGTCCGACCAAGCATCCAGTAAAAGCAAACCATCGCATGTGGTTTTGAATGTTTTTTATTGTCATATTAGTTCGTTTTAAAAATTTGCGCAAAAGTAGTGCCTTGTTCCAGAATGGTTGCTATGAATTTTCTTGGAGAAATATTGTATTTTCTCCTTGCTTGATAAAATAATTATTAAACGTGGTAAATTGAATGTGTTAAGGGGAAAATTGAATATTGATAATGTCGCATAAATCTCCATCTTTGCAGAAAAAATAAAAATGGAAAAGATTATTGAACATATTGGTATCGAAACGCTGAAGCGATACGGCGGACAGAACTGTTGTTTGGATGACTATCTGTTCGTGACCGACCGCTTGGAGAACATTCTGGCTGGAGGTAAAACAATCAAGATGGAAGTCCTTCTGATGATTTATTGCATGGAAGGCGAGGTAAAGTTGGAATTGAACAATCAGACTTGTCATTTGAAGGCTGATGATCTGTTGGTGAGTCTGCCGAATATGCTGATTGGTGAGGTGCTGGCTTCTCCTTCTTATAAGGTGAAAATCATTGGCTTGTCGAATCGGTTTATACAACGGCTGACGCAGACTGAAAAATATACTTGGAAATCATTCCACTATCTACATCGAAATCCTGTCAAGCACTTTGATGAAGAAAACAAAGAGCTGTTCAATCAATATTTGGGATTGATTGAACGCAAACTGGCATTGTGTGAAGACCCTTATCAGAAAGAAATATTGTTGTATTTGTCCTCCGCCTTTTTTGTGGAATTAGTTGCGGCTATCAGTCAGCAGACAGTTGTTTCCAATGAAGATATGCGTACTTTGGTCAATCGTCCGGACTTTATTTTCAAGCGTTTTATGGAAACAATGGCGGCGGATAGTGGCAGACATCGGACCTTAGAATATTATGCCGATTTGTTTTGTTATTCGCCCAAATACTTGTCGCGTATCATTAAACGCATCAGCGGAAAGAATGCCTTGACGTTGATTCACGAGAATGCCATCGAGCATATTATTCGTGAATTGAAGCATTCCAGCAAAAGCATCAAGGAGATTGCGGCCGATTTCGAATTTTCCAACGTTTCGTTTTTTGCCCAATATGTCAAGAAGCATTTGGGGGTAACACCTTCCGAATTTCGGAGCAATGTCAAGGCAGATAAAGAGGTCTCAGCCTTCTGAGAGCCTTCGGATTGTTTTTTTAGTTTGCGAATGCAGCCTTGTCAATAAGGTTGCATCCGCAGGGTGTGAATAGGAACTTAGCGGTCGAAGCGCAGTGCCTCGCCCCGATAGCTTTCGTCGACTTCGCGGCCGTCGTAAACGGTATGTCCGTTGACGAAGGTACGCTCCACGCGCCAGTCGAAGGTGTGTCCCTCCAGCGGACTCCAGCCGCACTTGCTCTGGATGAGGCTCTTCTCCAGCGTCCAGGGCGTGTCGGGGCGCACCAGCACGAGGTCGGCCTTCCAGCCTTCGCGGATGAAGCCGCGTTCGCAGATGCCATAGAGCAGGGCGGGGGCGTGGCACATCTTCTCCACAACCTTCTCTATCGTAAAGATGCCTTCATTTACCAGCTGGAGCATGCTCACGAGCGAGAACTGCACCATCGGCATGCCTGATACGGCTTTCAGCGCGCCGCCCTTCTTCTCAGTAATGAGGTGGGGGGCATGGTCGGTGGCGATGACGTCTATCACGTCGTCGTTGACGGCACGGCGCAGGGCGTCGCGGTCGGCCTTGGTCTTCACCGCGGGGTTGCATTTGATGAGGGTGCCCAGCGTGCGGTAGTCGGTTTGGCTGAACAACAGATGGGCCACACAAGCCTCGCCTGTAATCTTCTTGCCGCTGACGGGGCCTGCCTCGAGCAGGTTCAGTTCGCGGGCGGTGGAGAGGTGGAGCACATGCAGGCGGGCACCCGTTTCGCGCGCCAGCTTCACGGCCAGGCTCGACGAGGCGTAGCAGGCGGCCGAAGAGCGGATGTTGGGGTGCTTGCTGACGGGCACGTCGTCTTCGTCGGCATATTGCGCCTTGTATTTCTCCATGTTCCGTCGGATGGTGGCGGGGTCCTCGCAATGGACGGCGATGAGCAGGTCGGTGCTGCCGAAGATGGCGCGCAGGCTTTCCATGCGGTCTACCAGCATGTTGCCCGTACTCGAACCCATGAAGAGCTTGATGCCGCACACGCGCGAACGGTCTAGGCGGGCAAAGTCGCCGTAGTTGTTGTTCGTGGCGCCGAAGTAGGCGGAGTGATTCACGATGCAGCGTTCGTCCAGCAGGTTGAACTTGGCGTCGAGGGCTTCGAGGGTGGTGGTTTGCGGCAGGGTGTTGGGCATGTCCATGATGCTGGTCACGCCTCCTGCGGCCGCCGCCCGGCTTTCGCTGAGGATGTCGGCCTTGTGCGTCAGGCCCGGGTCGCGGAAGTGCACGTGGTCGTCGATGGCACCCGGCAGCAGGTAGCAGCCAGTGGCGTCGATGGTTTCGTCGCAGGGGGCGGAGAGGGGTTTGCCGTGGGTCAGTACCTCGGCGATGCGGCCCTGGTCGGTGATGACCACGGAGCCTTGTATGGTTTGTCCCTCGTTGACGATGAGGGCGTTGTGGATGAGGGTACGTTTCATGTCTGTTAGCCGTTAATTTTAGGATACTTCTTGAACCAGCTGTCCCACTTTAGGCGGATGACGCCGAAGACGGCTTCGCCAAAGATGCTGGAGTTCATTTTCGAGGTGCCCAGCTCGCGGTTGATGAAGATGACGGGCACTTCCTTCACCTGTGCGCCGCACTTGTAGGCGGTGAACTTCATCTCGATCTGGAAGGCATAACCCTTGAAGCGGATGGAGTCGAGGTTGATGGTTTGCAGCACGCGGCGGCGGTAGCACACGAAGCCCGCCGTGGTGTCGTGGATAGGCAGGCCCGTAATGATGCGCACGTATTTCGAGGCGAAGTAGGACATCAGCACGCGCCCCATGGGCCAGTTCACCACGTTGACGCCGCTCACGTAGCGCGAGCCGATGGACACGTCGGCCCCCTCTTCGGCACAAGCCTTGTAGAGGCGGGGCAAGTCCTTGGGGTTGTGGCTGAAGTCAGCGTCCATCTCGAAGATGTATTCGTAGTCGTGCTCCAGCGCCCAGCGGAAACCAGCGATGTAGGCGGTGCCCAAGCCCAGCTTGCCGCGACGCTCCACCATGAACAGGCGGTCGGCGAATTCTTCGCGTTGCAGGCGGCGGACAATCTCGGCCGTACCGTCGGGCGATCCGTCCTCGATGACCAGGATGTGGAAACCATGCTCCAGGGCAAAGACGGCCCGTATGATGTTCTCGATATTCTCCCGCTCGTTGTAGGTCGGGATGATGACGATGCTGTCTGATGTATGCATATCTTCTGTGGATTGTAAATGTGCCACAAATGTAGTGTTTTCCATTGTTTTTTCAGTAGGAAAACAGTGCTTTTCTTTGCGGCGGATATATTCTTATCCATTTTCTTCGTAATTTTGCACGGATAATTTTCACGCACATGAGCTTTACGATTACCGAACTGCAACAACGATACGCCGCCCATCCGCAGATCGAGGCGGCCTTGCGCTTGCTGGCCGACGACCAGCTGAAACACCTCTTCGTGGGCGGGCTTCACGGCTCGTCGGCTTCCTTGCTGGCCTCGGTGCTGGTGGGGCGGGCAGGTCGCCCGTTCGTCTTTGTGCTGGGCGACGGTGAGGAGGCGGGTTACTTCTACCACGACTTGGTGCAGGTGCTGGGCGATGGGCAGGTACTCTTCTTCCCCTCGTCCTTCCGCCGCGCCATCAAGTATGGCCAGAAGGATGCCGCCAACGAAATCCTCCGCACTGAGGTGCTTAGCCGCCTGCAGAAGGACAGCCGCGGCTTGTGCATCGTCACCTTCCCCGACGCGCTGGCCGAGAAGGTGGTGTCGCAGGGTGAACTCGAGGAGAAGACGCTCACCCTCCACGTGGGCGAGCAGGTGGACATGACGTTCGTTACTGAGGTGCTCCACAGCTATGGCTTCGAGCATACCGACTATGTGTATGAACCCGGCCAGTATGCCGTCCGAGGCAGTATCATCGACGTCTTCTCCTTCTCCAGCGAATATCCCTTCCGCATCGACTTCTTCGGCGACGAGGTGGAGAGCCTGCGCACCTTCGAGGTGGAGACGCAGCTGTCCAAGGAGAAGAAGGAGAGCGTGGTCATCGTGCCCGACCTCAGCAATGACCTCTCGGCAGGCGGCACGGGCGGCATGGTGTCGTTCCTCGACTTCCTGCCCGCCGACACCATCCTGTCCATGCGCGACTTCCTGTGGCTGCGCGAACGCATCCAGCAGGTGCACGACGAAGCTCTCACGCCCCAAGCCATCGCTGCCCGTGAGGCGGAGGAGAACGGTGACATCCGTCTGGAGGGCAAGCTCATCGACGGCGGCGAGTTCACCGTCCGTGCCCTCGACTTCCGCCGCCTGGAGTTCGGCACCAAGCCCACAGGCACGCCCGACGCTTCGCTTCAGTTCGACACGTCGGCGCAACCCATCTTCCACAAGAACTTCGACCTCGTGGCCGACAGCTTCGCCCGCTATCTGGCCGACGGCTATACCATCTATATCTGTAGCGACAGCACCAAGCAGACCGACCGCATCCGTGCCATCTTCGAGGAGCGCGGGGGCGAGAAGATCACCTTTACGGCGGTGGAGAAGACCCTGCACGAAGGCTTTGCCGACAACCAGTTGCGCCTGTGCGTCTTCACCGACCACCAGCTGTTCGACCGCTTCCACAAGTACAACCTCAAGAGCGACAAGGCCCGCAGCGGCAAGGTGGCCCTTTCGTTGAAGGAGCTCAACCAGTTCCAGCCGGGCGACTATGTGGTGCACACCGACCACGGTGTAGGTCGCTTTGCCGGCTTGGTACGCATCCCCAACGGCAACACCACGCAGGAGGTTATCAAGCTTGTCTATCAGAACGACGACGTGGTGTTCGTCTCCATCCACTCCCTCCACAAGGTGTCCAAGTACAAGGGCAAGGAGGGTGAAGCGCCCCGCCTCAACAAGCTGGGCACGGGTGCGTGGGAGAAGTTGAAGGACCGTACGAAGAAGAAAATCAAGGATATTGCCCGCGACCTCATCAAGCTTTACTCGCAACGCCGCGAGGAGAAGGGCTATCAGTTCAGCCCCGACAGCTTCCTGCAACGCGAGCTCGAAGCCTCGTTCCTCTACGAAGACACGCCCGACCAGAGCAAGGCCACGGCCGACGTGAAGGCCGACATGGAGAGCGCCCGCCCGATGGATCGCCTGGTGTGCGGCGACGTGGGCTTCGGAAAGACCGAGGTGGCTGTGCGCGCCGCCTTCAAGGCCGCGTGCGACAATAAGCAGGTGGCCGTCCTGGTGCCCACCACCGTCCTTGCCTACCAGCATTTTCAGACGTTCAAGGAGCGTCTGAAAGACCTGCCCTGCCGCGTGGAGTACCTGAGCCGCGCCCGCACCGCCGCCCAGGCGAAGGCCGTCATCAAGGGATTGGCCGCAGGCGAGGTGAACATCCTCATCGGTACCCACCGCATCCTGGGCAAGGACGTCAAGTTCAAGGACCTGGGCCTCCTCATCATCGACGAGGAGCAGAAGTTCGGCGTCAGCGTCAAGGAGAAGCTCCGCCAGCTCAAGGTGAATGTCGATACGCTCACCATGACCGCCACGCCCATCCCCCGCACCCTGCAATTCTCGCTGATGGGTGCGCGCGACCTCAGCGTTATCCAGACGCCGCCACCCAACCGCTACCCTGTTCAGACAGAGGTGCATACCTTCAACGAGGAAGTCATCATCGACGCTATCAACTTCGAGATGAGCCGCAACGGACAGGTGTTCTTCGTGAACAACCGCATCTCCAACCTGCCCGAGCTGAAGGCCATGATCGAGCGCAACATTCCCGACTGCCGCGTGTGCATCGGCCACGGCCAGATGGAACCTGCCGAGCTGGAGAAAGTCATCCTCGACTTCGTGAACTACGACTACGACGTGCTCATCGCCACCACCATCATCGAGAGCGGCATCGACATCCCCAACGCCAACACCATCATCATCAACCAGGCGCAGAACTTCGGCTTGAGCGACCTGCACCAGATGCGCGGGCGTGTGGGGCGCAGCAACAAGAAAGCCTTCTGCTACTTGTTGGCACCCCCGTTGTCCAGCCTTACGCCCGAAGCCAAGCGGCGCCTGCAAGCCATTGAGAACTTCTCCGACTTGGGCAGCGGCATCCACATCGCCATGCAGGACCTCGACATCCGTGGGGCGGGTAACATGCTGGGCGCCGAGCAGAGCGGCTTCATCGCCGACCTGGGTTACGAAACCTATCAGAAGATCCTGACCGAAGCCGTGCGCGAGCTGAAGAACGACGAGTTTGCCGACCTCGTGGCCGAAGAGCAGCAGGCGGCCGACGGCAGCGGGCAGATCAGCGGCGAGCAGTTTGTGGACGAATGTCAGGTGGAAAGCGACCTCGAACTCCTCTTGCCCGCCACCTACGTCACGGGCAGCAGCGAGCGCATGCTCCTCTATCGCGAGCTCGATTCGCTGGTACTCGACAAGGACGTCGATGCCTTCCGCGCCCGCCTCGAAGACCGTTTCGGCCCTGTGCCGCCCGAGACGGAAGAGCTGCTGCGCATCGTGCCCTTGCGCCGTCTGGCCGCCCGTCTGGGAGCCGAGAAGGTGTTCCTCAAGGGTGGCCGCATGACCCTCTTCTTTGTGTCCAACCCCGACAGCCCTTACTATCAGAGCCAGGCCTTCGGCAAGGTCATCGCCTATATGATGAAGTACACCCGCCGTTGCGACCTGCGCGAGCAGAACGGCAAGCGCAGTATGCTGGTCAAGGACGTGCCTACGGTCGAAGAAGCCGTTGCCACCCTGCAGGAGATGGTGGCGATGGCGGTGGAAGAATAAGTGGTGGAATTTCTGTTCTCGTCTCCTACAGGTTGCAGAACAGGTTCACGAAGAAAGGCACGCTCAGGTCGATGAGGATACCGTGGAAGATGGCAATAGGCATCACCTCCTTGCCCGAGCAGCGCGTGATGGAGGGCAGCAGCACGTCCATCGAATTCACGCCCGCGGCCGAGATGGGAGCCAGCTGTCCGAAGTATTTGCGGATGAGGGGCGCACCCACCAGCGACATCATTTCGCGGATGATGTTGCTCAGCAGGGCGATGGTGCCCAGCTCCGTGGCCAGCTGGAGGCCGATGGAAGGCTCCTTGAACTGCGTGATGAGGATGGACGACAGCGAGTAGTAGGCAAATCCGCTGCCCACGGCCATGCAGTCGAACACGCTCCACTGGCTCAGCAGCAGGCTTGCCGCGGCCGAGAAGGCCAGGGTGCCTGTGATGGTGGCTGCCGGCACCAGCAGCATCTTGGGGCTTAGTTTCTTCAGTTCCTGTTGCAGGCCTCGGTTGCTTCCGATGCCGATACCCACCTGCAGCATCAGGGCATAGAGGATGCAGAGCGACCAGTTGTGCATGTTTGCCTCCGGTTGGAAGCCGGCGCCGGCCAGGCAGCCGATGCCGAAGATGGCGAGTACAATCAGATTGTTCTTCATTTCTCTTCTCCTTTCTCAAAAAACAGTTGGAAAACGATGCGTGCGGCTACGATGCTGCCTGCCAGGCTCAGCACGGCCAGTATGGCTGCCTGCCATCCCACGCGCCCCAGGTTTTCCACGATGAGGCGGTTGGAGCCGATGGACAGGCCCAGCACAAACAGCAGGGCAGCAATGGTGAGCGAAGTGCTCTTCTCGATATTTTTCAGAAACTTCCCGTCGTGCAGGAAGCGGCCGATGACGATACCGGCCAGCATGGTACATATAATGCTGAACATAACGATTCTCTCTTTCTTTTTTTTGAGGTTGAACACAATGAACGGGGCGGGCAGACGTCATGCGTGCCTGCCAGATAGATAGAGGTCAAAAAAATAGGGGAGGAGGGAAACTTAGATGAACCCGCTGAACCAGTGGACGTGTACCGTCTGCTGGCTGTCCGTACCTTTGTGCAGGCGGACTTTCCGACAGGTCCTGTTCGATATGTGTAACGTCTGGTTCATGAGTCTTTTTCTTGGTTTTGCGGCCGCAAAGGTATTACTTTTATGAATATATTCCAAATAAATATGCAGAAATCTATCTTTTCCCCCCCTTTGTATTCCTAAAACTCTTCGTCCAACCGTTGTATATCTGACGTCTGTGCCTTAATTTTGGGCGTCATTTCAAGAAGCGAAACCATGGCCGACTTGTACAAGGGAAATCTGACGGAAGGCAGCATTACGGGCACGATGCTCCGCTTTGCCTTTCCGCTGATGCTGGGCAACCTGTTGCAGCAGTGCTACAACATTGCCGATACGCTCATCGTGGGGCGTGTGTTGGGCGCCGATGCCCTGGCCGCCGTGGGTTCGTCGTATGCCCTCATCGTGTTTGTCACGTCCATCTTCATCGGCCTCTGCATGGGGTGCAGTGCCGTGTTCTCCATGCAGTATGGCGCGCGCGAGTTCGATGGCTTGCGGCGCAGCATCTTCTCGTCCATGCTCATCGTGGGCGGCGTCACGCTGGTGCTCAACGTGGCTTCGCTCCTTTGGCTGACGCCCGTCATCCGCCTGCTCCACACGCCGCCCGAGGTAGAGCCGCTGGCGCGCAGCTACCTCTTCATCGTCTTCCTGGGCATGGTACCTGTGTGCGTCTACAATTTCTACGCCTTCCTGCTCCGTGCGGTGGGCAATTCCGTGGTGCCCCTCTGCTTCCTGCTCGTGTCCGTGGTGCTCAACATCGGGCTCGACCTCCTCTTCATGCTGGGGTTGCACATGGGTGTCGAGGGAGCGGCCCTCGCTACGGTAGTGGCTCAGACGGTGGCCGCCCTGGGGCTTTATCTTTATACCCGCCGCCGTTTTCCCGCTCTGCGCTTGCGCAAGGCCGATCGGGTGGTCGATTTTCCGTCCATCCGCCGCCTGTCCTCCTATTCGTTGCTGACGTGCGTCCAGCAGTCGGTCATGAACTTCGGCATCCTCCTGGTGCAGGGCTTGGTCAACAGCTTCGGCACGGCCGTTATGGCCGCCTTTGCCGCGGCGGTGAAGATCGATTCCTTTGCCTACATGCCCGTGCAGGACTTCGGCAACGCCTTCTCCACCTTCATCGCCCAGAACTTCGGAGCCGGCCGCACCGACCGCATCCGTCGCGGCATCCGCAGTGCCGTGTGGCTCACCACTGCCTTCGCCCTGCTTGTCTCCGCTCTCGTCTTTGTGGGCGCCCCCTGGCTGATGTCGCTTTTCGTCTCTCCGTCCGAGGCAGAGATTATCGCCATCGGCGTGGAGTATCTGCGCATCGAAGGCAGCTTCTACGTGGGCATCGGCTACCTCTTCCTGCTCTACGGCTTCTATCGCGCCGTGGCCCTTCCCTCCATGTCGGTGGTGCTCACGGTTGTGTCGCTGGGCACGCGCGTGTTGCTGGCCTATCTGCTGGCTTCGTTGCCCCAGGTGGGCTATACGGGCATCTGGTGGTCCGTCCCCATCGGTTGGGCGCTGGCCGATGTCGTGGGCGTGTGGTACTACCGCTCCAAGCCGAACTTCTTCCGATAGTACGACTCCGCCGTGTAGAGCGCGGCGGCGGGGTTGTTGCCCGTCACGCGGTCCTTGGTGACAAGGGTGGTGGCGTAGGCCTCGGAGTACTTGTAGAACAGGCTGTCGTGCCCCACGCAGAGGCCGATGACCACGTTCAGGTCCGTCCGCGCCTCGTTCAGCAGGCGCGCCTGTAGGATGGGGTTGCACATGGCCGCTCCGATGGTTTCGCACGCCTGCGGGATGCCGATGGACGATTTCGCCTTGCCCGCCACCTTGCAGATCACCGCCAGCGGTTCGAAGCCGTTGGCTTGCAGGATGCGGGCAAAGATGCGTGCCTCGCGGATGAGGCCGATGCAGTGGGCGATGCCTATCTTGCGTGCCCCTATCTTTCGGGCAAACTCCATGATTTCCTGTACGCGTGTCCATTGGCAGTAGCCTTCGTATTCCACTTCGGCGCTGGCTACCATGATGTCGTGGTTGCACGGCTCGTCGTAGCGCTCCAGCGCCCATTGCAGGTCTTCCTCCTTCAGGTGGGTGGTGGGGCAGAATTCGGGATACGTGCGGTTCTGGTACTTACAGTTCTGTGTGCCGCAATCCACGCACGAGTGGCGGGTGGGGGATGAGGGCTGTTCGGAGGTATTCATAGGGTAGATAATGTTTTTATGATTGTTGTATAGTGTAGTTTAATAGTTCTCGAACCGATACAAACTCTTTGAATCCCCAACGGCGGGGAGGAAACAAAGAACTTTGTAGACTGATGAATTTTTTATTTCCTACCAGATAAGAGGGTTTAACCAGTTTCATAACAACACGTACATCGTCTTCGGCAATGGTTTTGTTATGTATGTGTGGTAAATCTTTGCGATATCGGATAGAGCTGAATGCGATTTGATAGATGTCTCGTATTTGTCCTCGGATGACAGGTACAAAGAAGTCGTATTTCTGGAAATTCAGTTGTGAAAGTTTGTTGGAAGCAGTAATTTTTCCAAAATAATATTCTATCTCTTTTTCTCTGTCGATGAATTTCTGGAAATATTCTCTTTGTCCATTTTCGAAAATGGTGACGGCCAGAATGGTTCCACTTTTCTCTAGTGTCAGATTAGTCCCTTTCTGGGCTTTTACATCTTGCAAAATTTGTATAGTGGGTTGTTCCCAAATCAGTGAATGTAAAAAATCTTTTAGTAAAGAGCTGCTTTTTTCATTGTTTGGGCGTAGCGGAAAAGCGCCGATGTTTACTTTTTCGATGGAGCGATAGAATTCAGTTTTGGCCACTTCTTCGTCTGTGCCATTGCCTGGGAATAGTATATATCCTCCCAATACTTCTTTTTTAATGGGAAGTCCTTCTTGTTTCGGGTCATAATAGAGTGCATCTCTATAACGATGCATTTGATTGATGGCATCATTGGGAGGTATGTCAGGTCCGTTTGTATTGGATTGCCCTATTCTATATTTGGCGTCGAATAAATAGGTGAGTTTAAAGCCAGTTTCGATGTCGTGCCTGGTCAGTTGGAGGACGATGTCGGGTTTCTGAGGCACGGTAAAGGAATAGGTATGATCAATGGATGTCTCGTTGTTGTTGTCTGTTTTGCTTTCTTTAGGGTTGTAAATAACTTCGGCTAGTTCGACAGAATCGCCGTCTGAAGTCATTCTGGAAAAGATAATTTTGGATTTTTGTCCTTGGGGCAATGCATAAATAAAGTGTTTGTTCAGTTCTATTCGGCTTTGATTGTTTACCTGTAAATTCTTTTCCTTTAATATCGACTTGACTAAGTTTTTTACCTGTATAAAACACCAGATTTCATACAGGGTGGCAATGTCTTTCAGTTCCAGACTTCGAATACCTTCTTCCAGGTCATAGCTGCATGTCAGCAACAACCAGATGCGATAGATTTGTGTGTATCCTGTTCCTTGTTTCAGGGTTAATGACTCTTGCTCCAGCCCTTTGAAGTGGCCTACTGTGCGGAAAAAAGGGTGGTGCACCAGTCGTTTCAACTCTTCTTCTACCTGAGTTATTTTGTCGCAGAATTTCACATTCGAATCCATGGGGTAATTCTCCAGAATTCTATGTTTTAGTTCTACGAATTTCTGGGTTACGGATTTGACGGCATATTTCAGGAAACGATTTTCATACGTGTCGTTGTTCATATGGGGGACTTCTGTCCGATACAGTCGTTGGTGTTCTGTTCGATGTTCAGCCAGTTCTGTCTCCAGTTTTGGGGTGAGGTGTTTTAGTTTGTCTGCCCGGCAATAAGTTTCCCTGTGCTTCATCCTATGGTGTGGGCGGTCTATGACCACTTTCACTGCATGGATGAACTCTTCGTTGATATCTTTGAATACATTCCACCAGATGATATCGGGCGTGCCTCCCTGTGGTTTTTCTTTGAAAGCATGATGGGTACGGCGGAGGAAATCGATAGAAAGCATTCGGTATTCTTCTTCGATGTCGTGGACGATGTGTTTCAGGTTGCTGTGATAGTCCAGCTTTGTGGACAATACATCGTAGCTGAAGATAAAGATTATTCTTCCTTTTTCTGGCGATTTGTAAACGATTTTTAAGTCTGCTCGTCCGATGTCGTTGGCATAATTGATGTGTCCGTACAACACTTGAGCGTCTTCGTTGAAGCTGAATCCTTCGCTCACGCTACGCAAATGAGTGTCGATGTAGGCGTTCTTAACTTTTGTCTTGAATCGTATCCAGTATTGGTAGTCTGTGTTTTCAAAGAATGCGGAAGGTGCATACGAGCCTTGTTCTATCTGCTTTCCTTTGTAGGTCAACACTGCGCTTTCATCGTTCCATGTGTAATAAGATTTCAAGGCTTCCGAATCGGGAGTTACCCGCATGCAGGAGACTGCTTTCCTGAAAATCCGTTCATACGAATTGCAGGAAACCAATAGCTCGAAATCGGTATGTTCCAGTTTTAGCAATGCTTCCATGCTGCGTTAACTCCAGAAAGAGCAATAATATGTGTTGTCCAACTTCCGTTTCATCTCTTTCAGTTTTAGCAGGGAAATCGATTTCTCTCGTATATCTTCATCTGCGATTTTGTTTTCTTTTTTCGGATAGCAAGTCCTGCATATTTCGCTGAACTGTTCTTGGATGGTTATGGCGAGGTCGTCCAGCAGGCATCCTGTTTGTTCCCAGTTCATCAGTTTGTTTTTGTCTCCTTCGATACGGCTCAGTATTTTCATGTTGGTCACTTCGTCCAGCGCTTGTATCAGCTGATAGCATTCATCGTTTTCGGCGTACTGCATGTTGGCCAGTACGTATAAGATGGCTTCGTTTCGTGTGCGATAGGCTATTCTGAACGGGCTTCCTTTTAACGTTTCGTTGATTTGACTCAGATATTTGATAACTGTATCACAGAGTTTTGGGCTTTTTTCGTACACATCCATTGCTTCTACGGCATAAGGTAGGACGGCAGAAGCCTCGATAGCAGGCAGTCTGTTCTCTGCGGCTGTGAGTCCGCCCTCCAGGTTGGCATCGTTCATTTCGAAGGTCATGGCGCGATCCAGCACTTTGCGCGAGAAGCTGAAGGTAGTTTCGTCCATGTTGACCGTACCCATGACAATCAGGTTAGGAGGCAGACAGATGCCTTTGGTGCGGAACGTCTCGCGAAGCTGGGCTTCACGCCCTTTGTCTTTTTCGATGATTTGTCCGTTTATTTCCCAAATGTCGCCGAACAAATCGTTCAAAATGGAATCTCCCACCCAAGCATTGTGCTTATTCTTTCCGAAATTGTTTAAAGGTGGAAACAGCGGGTCTGATACGATCCTGCCATTTCTTAGTTTGCGTGTTTCCAGTACGCTTAGATATTCGGCAAAATATTGTTCTACGGGTGCCAGGTTCATTTCGTCCAGACATAGGAAAAAAGGAACATCTTCAAAGTACCATGCCTTGGCCAAAAATCGGAGAAAGTCGGTCGTTTTATATTCGATATCTCCCGATATCCTTGTTTCATATCCTAACAATTCTGTGGAGTCGTGCCAGTTAGGTCGTACCTGTATGATCTCATAATTGTATGGTTTTTGGATCTTCTCAGGAGATTCTCCTCCTGTCGCATAAGCCAGTTGGCGTACGATGCGCGACTTGCCTGTGCCTGATATGCCTGCCAGGAGTACAAATGGCTTGGATTGGATGGCAGTCGTGTAGCGTCGGAATAGGCTGTTGTCACGATTTGTGATATTCAGATCTGGGTTGCCTTCATTGATGATCTCGTTGGGATTAAGCACCATTTTTGCCATTATTGTCAGTGTCGAAGTATATCCGTATTCGAATTTGTCAATATCAGTCTGTCCGCATAAGTCGTTTCGTGCGTCGTCGGCAGAAGCCTTCGGGTGTTGTCTGAAATATTCTACGTATTCATCCAGAAGTTGTTGTGATATTGTGCGTAGGCCTTTTGCTCCTTTGCTTTGCGAATAGACGATGTAGCACAATCTGTCTTTGTCTACAATCTTGACTTGCCCGTTTGTCGAGGCGTCTCCTATTCTTAATTGGTAATGTTTCATCATGTTTTGAACGATTTAATGGTTACTTTTGGGGTAAGGCTTTCCCTTTCAATAGTCCGATGTGAGGAATCGTAATTTACGATCTGGCCGCACCGGCTACTGTCAGCAAAGGTATATATTTGATAGAAAAATACAATATCAATGGAGTGGATTTTTTTTATTCTGCATTTTGAATGGTTGATTGGGCGTAATGCCTTGGTGGTGATGTTTGTTTTTTGATGTCTTCGTTGTCAAGTAGTTTCATTCGATCGGTGTGTCTGGAATTGATGCCTTTGTTTTCTTCGAATTAGTTTACTGTAACTGTAATCTGTAATTGTAAGTATAAAACAGACATGTTGTCTATTACAAATTACAGATTACAGTTAGCTAAAATCGAAATGTGTGCGCCACTTATACAGTTATATTATATATATATATTTATATATATAATATAAAATACTGTACACACTCTTTCAAATCGAAATTCACTTACTGTAATCTGTAATTCGTAATAGCACGCTGTCTTTTTCCTGGATTCAAAACAGCTCTTACGAATTACAGATTACAGTTACCAAACAAGCTTTTCATGCTACTTCATAAAGAGCGCAAACGAAAGAGAACATCATGCCATCTGTAGAAAAACAATGCTTTTCACGCGCAAAAACACCGTTTTCTAAACTGTAAATCAATGAGTTGTTTTTATTAACACAATTCATTTATTTCGTTAACATATTTTTACTTCACAGCGGCTGTTTTTATTTTGTCGGCCGGAAAACACTCCTTATCTTTGCTTTGTCGACAAGGGGAAACTACGACGGATGCCGGCCCGGCGGAGCTTCCCAAACTGAGAGAACAAACACGAATAACCAACACAAACTAAATCGAACAAAGCTATGTCAACAATCGGAACATTGAAGTACAGACGTTACGCGGCCAAGTCGCCGCAGGATCCCGATGGAGCCGCCAAATGGTATGCCCGCGCCGTGCAGGACCGCACGGTGGAATTCGAAGAAGTCAGTCGTAAGGATGGGTTTTCGTAGGAAGTTAGCGATATAATCCCTACTTTTACCGCAGGAAAAAAGAGAAATAGACAATGAAACGTATAGAGGTGGTTGCGGCGGTCATTTGCCACGAAGGGCTATACCTGGCCACGCAGCGAGGATATGGCGAGTACAAAGACTATTGGGAGTTTCCAGGTGGGAAGGTTGAGCCTGGCGAAAGCCGCGAAGAGGCGTTGAGGCGCGAGATACGCGAGGAGCTGGACGTTGATATCCAGATTGACAATTTTCTGGTCACTGTAGAGTACGACTATCCGACTTTTCACCTGGTGATGCACTGCTACCTCTGCTCGCTGGGTGCAGGGCGGTTGGTACTGAAGGAGCATGAAAACTCCGCCTGGCTGGGGCGCGACAACCTGGACACGGTGGCGTGGCTCCCTGCGGACAAGGAGGTGGTGCGCTGCTTGACGTGCTGAAATTTGCAATCCGTACAATTTTCTATAATTCTGTTTGTATTTCCATGGCAGATAGCGGGTTTTAGGCTTATATTTGTACATCGTCTCCAGGCACGTCCATCGTGCCCCGCAGGCGGAACATGGACAACACATAAACAAATTCTTAAAACTTTGTACAAACGATGAAAAATACACTTTGGAGAAGAATGGCGCAGGGACTGCTCCTGATGGGAGGATGTCTGTATGCAGGCGCGGCATCGGCGCAAAACGACAATCTGGTGTTACACTACAACCGACCGGCGGAATACTTCGAGGAGGCGCTGGTGATAGGCAACGGCACGATGGGGGCCATCGTCTATGGCGGCACGCAACGCGATGTGCTCTCGCTGAACGACCTGACCCTCTGGACGGGCGAGCCCGACCGCAAGGTGACCACGCCCGACGCCCATCGGTCCATCCCCGTCATCCGCGAGTTGCTGGACAAAGAGGACTACCGCGGAGCCGACCGCGAACAGCGCAAGGTGCAGGGACACTATAGCGAGAACTACCAGCCCCTGGGGCAGCTGACCGTTACCTACCTGGACGAGCCGGCCGAGATAACCGCCTACCGCCGCTCGCTGGACATCGGCAACGCCACCGCACGGACGCAGTACCTCCGTGGAGGCAAGGCGCAGGCGTGCGACTACTTTGCCTCGGCGCCCGACTCGGTGATTGTGCTGCGCCTGACCTCGGCAGGTGAGAAGGGCATCAGGGCTCTGCTCTCCTTTAGCTCGCAACTGCCTCATGCCACGTCGGCCGCCGGCAACGAGATGGCCGTCGAAGGTTATGCGGCTTATCATTCCTATCCGTCTTATTATAAAGGCGTCAAGGAGAAACATCTGTACGACCCCGAACGGGGGACACGTTTCCGCACGCTGGTCAGGGTGCTGACGCAGGGCGGTAGCGTGAAGAGTTTCCCCTCGGGTGAACTGAAGATTGAGGGTGCACGCGAGGCGCTGGTGCTGGTGGCCAACGTGACGAGTTTCAACGGCTTCGACAAGGACCCTGCCCGCGAGGGACGCGACTACCGCGGATTGGTGGAGCGGCGCATGGAGCGCGCGGCGGCCAAGACCTACGACGAGCTGAGGGCGGCGCACGTGGCCGACTACAAGTACTACTTCGACCGCGTGAAGCTGGACCTGGGACAGACGGCACCCGAAATAGCGGCCCTGCCCACCGACGAGCAGCTGAAGCTCTACACGGACAAGCAGCAGGCAAACCCCGCGCTCGAAGCGCTCTACTTCCAGTTCGGACGCTACCTGCTCATCTCGAGCTCGCGCACGCCGGGCGTGCCCGCCAACTTGCAGGGCCTGTGGAACGAACGCATCCTGCCGCCCTGGAGCTGCAACTACACCACGAACATCAACCTGGAGGAAAACTATTGGGCGGCGGAGACGGCCAACCTAAGCGAAATGCACCGCCCGCTGATGGACTTCATCGCCAACCTGAGCCGCACGGGCGCAGAGACGGCCAAGGCATACTATGGCGTGGACAAGGGCTGGTGTCTGGGGCATAATTCGGACATCTGGGCCATGACCTGCCCCGTGGGCCTGAACGTGGGCGACCCCTCGTGGGCTTGCTGGGCGATGGGCGGCGCATGGCTCTCTACCCACATCTGGGAGCGCTACCAGTTCACGCGCGACAAGGAGTTCCTCAAGCAATATTACCCTGTCCTGAAGGGGGCGGCAGAGTTCTGCCTCGGCTGGCTCGTGGAGAAGGACGGCAAGCTGATGACCTCGCCCGGCACTTCGCCCGAGAATAAGTTCGTGACGCCCGATGGCTATGTGGGCGCCACCTCCTACGGCTGTACGTCCGACCTGGCCATGACGCGCGAATGCCTGATGGACGCCGCCAAGGCCGCCGCCACGCTGAAGACCGACAAGGACTTCCAGAAGCAGGTGGAGCGGACGCTGACCCGCCTTTTGCCCTATCGCGTGGGAGCCGACGGCAACCTGCAGGAGTGGTATCACGACTGGAAGGATCAGGATCCGCAACACCGCCATCAGTCGCATCTGTTCGGCCTCTATCCGGGTCATCACCTCTCTGTAGCGGCTACGCCCGACCTGGCCAAGGCATGCGCCCGCACGCTGGAAATCAAGGGTGACAACACGACGGGATGGAGCACGGGTTGGCGCGTCAACCTCTATGCCCGCCTGCACGACGGCAAGAACGCCTACCACATCTATCGCCGCCTGCTCCGCCTGGTGAGCCCCGACGGCTACAAAGGGGAGGACGCCCGACGCGGAGGCGGTACGTATCCCAATCTGCTGGACGCTCATTCGCCCTTCCAGATCGACGGAAACTTTGGCGGTTGTGCCGGCGTCATCGAGATGCTGATGCAATCTACCGAGAGCTCCATCAGCTTGCTGCCCGCTCTGCCTGAGCAGTGGAAGAACGGTCGTGTGGAGGGTATTTGCGCTCGTGGCGGCTTTGTAGTGGATATGACGTGGAAGAATGGCCAGGTAGTCGGCCTCCGTGTTACAGCGCGCACGGACGGAAAGACACAGCTCTGCTTCAACGGACAGAAGAAGCGCATCAGTTTGAAGGCGGGCGAGAGCTGGGAGATGAAGAATTAAGTATTAGGTTTTGCGTATGGAAAGGAATGTGTGGAAAGGTTGGCGGACGACGGTTTGCTTGATGCTTGTGTCGTGTGTCGTGGCATTGGCGGCTTCGCACGGAGGTTTCCGCAACGTGACCATCGACAACATCGAGGTGTATGACACCTTCCGCTCGGCCATTGCCATCGAGACGGTGGATGGCGGCGGGTTGGAAAACGTGCGGGTGACACGTGTACAGGCAAGGAATACGGGCAATCCGCTCTTCATCCGCCTCGGGCATAGGGCGGGCGAGAAGCCAGGTTACCTGCGCAACATTTACATCAGCCAGATGAAGGTGGAGGTACCTTTCGGACGGCCGGATGAGGATTATGACCTTCGGGGGCCGGCGGTGACTTTCTTCCACAATCCGATACCTTCGTCCGTCACGGGCATCCCTGGCTCGCAGGTGGAGAATGTGGTGATAGAGGATGTGGAGATACGCTATCCGGGCAGGGCGACGAAGGGGATGGCCTACGTGCCCCTGTGGCGGCTCGATGCCGTGCCCGAGGCCGTGGAGGAGTATCCTGAATTTATTTTCTGCCCCCTCTGTTGCCGCCATACAGCTTGTCTATCAGGTCGGAGCGACCGATGCGGCGCAGCTCGTTGACGATGTTGCGACGCTCTTCGGGCTTGTACCAGAAGAAGAACTGGCGTTGGGCCAGCTTCTCGCGTTGCGTCTTGGCGCTGAACACAGGTTCGAGGGTGTAGGGATGGTAACCTGTGTACCACGCCTCCGTGCTGACGGTCATGGGCGTGGGCGTGAAGTCCTGCACCTGCTCCAGGTGGAAATCGAGCCGCTTGGTGATGACGGCCAATTCGGCCATGTCTTCCTCATGGCAACCGGGGTGGCTGGAGATGAAGTAGGGGATGAGCTGCTGGCGCAGGCCCTCCTCCTGGTTGATGCGGTCGAAAATCTTTTTGAACGTCTCGAACTGGGCGAACGGCGGCTTGCGCATGACGCTCAACACACGGTCGCTGGTGTGCTCGGGGGCCACCTTCAGGCGTCCGCTGACGTGGCGGGCGATGAGTTCGCGGGTGTATTCGCGGGTACTTTGGTTCACCTTCGGATCCTTGCTCTCATGGAGCAGGAGGTCGTAGCGCACACCGCTTCCGATGAACGACTTCTTGATACCGGGCAGGGCGTCGACGGCGTGGTAGATGTCGAGCAGAGGGCGGTGGTCGGTGTTCAGGTTGGGGCACACCTTGGGATGGATGCACGAAGGCCGCTTGCACTTGCGGCACAGCTCCTGGTTGGTGCCCTGCATGCGGTACATGTTGGCGCTGGGTCCGCCCAGGTCGCTCAAGTAGCCCTTGAAGTCGGGCAGCTCCATGACGGCCTTCACCTCACGTAGGATGCTCTCCTTGCTTCGGCTCATGATGAACTTTCCCTGATGGGCGGAGATGGTGCAGAAGGCGCATCCGCCGAAGCATCCGCGGTGGATGTTGACAGAGTGCTTGATCATGTCGTAGGCAGGGATGCGCTTGCCCTTGTATTTGGGATGGGGTAGGCGCGTGTAGGGCAGGTCGAACGAATGGTCGAGCTCCTCGGTTGTCAGGGGCGGGTAGGGCGGATTGACTACCACCAATTGCTTGCCTACCTTTTGCAGGATGCGCGCGGCGGCATACTTGTTGCTTTCTTCCTCGATGTGGCGGAAATTGGCGGCCTCCTTCTTCTTGTCCTTCAGGCATTCCTCGTGGGAGAAGAGGGTGATGTCGCCCTCTACAGGGCTGACTTCGCGGGCAAGGTAGGCGGTCTGGGGAACGTCGTCCAGCGGGCGTCCCTCCATCAAGCGGCGGGTCAGTTCGACAATGGGCTTCTCACCCATGCCATAGATGAGCAGGTCGGCTCCGCTATCCACCAGGATGCTGGGGCGCACACGGTCTTGCCAATAGTCGTAGTGCGTCAGGCGTCGCATACTGGCCTCGATGCCTCCCAAGAAGACGGGCACGTCGGGGAAGAGTCGTTTCAGGATTTGCGTATAGACGATGGAGGGGTATTCGGGGCGCATGTCGGGGCGCGCGTCGGGCGTATAGGCATCGTCGCTGCGCAGGCGTTTGTTGGCGGTGTATTTGTTCACCATGGAGTCCATGCAACCGGCCGATACGCCGAAGAACAGGCGCGGACGTCCCAACTTCTTGAAGTCGCGCAGGTCGTCGCGCCAGTTGGGTTGGGGGACGATGGCCACACGCAGCCCTTCCGCCTCCAGTATGCGTCCGATGACGGCGGCGCCGAACGAGGGATGATCCACATAGGCATCGCCGCTGAAGATAATTACGTCCAGTTCGTCCCACCCGCGGAGTTCCACTTCTTTTTTGGTCGTGGGCAACCAATCTGTCAGTCTGTATTCTTTCATGGGCACAAAGATACGACCTTATTTTGTAAATTGCACGGTCATCTGCTCGCCGTCGTAGATTTCGCGGAAACCGATGTGCTGTTCGGCCAGGTATTCCTTCAGGTCGTTGAAGGCGGAGGCATTGTCCATGACAATCTCCAGCGTCTCGCCAGAGGGGGCTTCACACAAAGCCTTGATGGCGGGAATGAGTGGGCTGTAGTGCGATGTGCCGCACGTGTTAATGGTTTTCATGTTCATTCTTCTTCCTCTTCTTCTGGGCAATGTTCGGGCAGCCATTGCAGGTAGAGCCTGATGAGTTGCTGGAGTCCGAAAGCCTTCATGTTGTTGTGGTAGATGACGTCGATGCAGAGGTCCAGCAGGTCTTTGCTGTCTTCTACTTGTGCGGCAATCAGTGAACGGATGTTCAGCTTCAGCTTATCGAGCACCGTTTCGTCCACGATGCCGTTGCTGTCTATCAGATGCTGGAACAATCCGTATTTCTGGATGGTGGCGAGGTGTTCGTCCGACACTTCGATGCTGCGTGTGCCGCTTGTATTGGCTTGTATGGTGTACATGTCTTTTTAAGTTTAAAGGTTGATAATTTATACTTCGATTGCAGCAAAGATAGTGTTTTCGTGATATATTCTGCTATATGGGGACGATTTTCTTACAAAAAAAGAATGCTGCTTACTGTTGGAGACAGGGAGCAGCATTACTCGTTTTTAGTATCTGATACGGACTTTATATTCTGGTATAATTTCTATTCGGTCGATGTGGAGTAATTTGTTTTGCTGGCTGAAATCGGGTCGGGCCGATGGCGGCAAGTCGTTGAGGAACGATGCGTTCTTCGACAAGGGGCGGAAGTAGAAGTTCATTTCTCCGGTTGCTTGCAAGGGTTGGCTGAACCGCTTTAGCCCGATGAGCCATGGTGCTCCATGATAGAACTGGTCGAGTACCATTGTGCCATTGATGAATGCCATGGCTACGTCGGCCACGTAGTTGATCTTTAGAAAGTATTCATTGACTTGAGGCTTTTCGGGCTGTTGGATACGTACGGCCAGTCTCCGTCCGCCTATGGCGCGGCTTTCTGCCGGCACGTTGACGCTGTCCACTTCGACATGTTGTGGTTTCCATCCGTCGTGCGAAGGATAGAGGATATAGTCCATCTTGTTCTTGCCCAGGCTCAACAGGGTAAAGCCGTCAGCATGGGGTAGAACTGTTGCTTGTGTGATGAGGATGCGGCCGTCGAGAAGTGACGTGTGCATGGCCTGCTGGCGGGTTAGGGTGGTGATATAGACTTTCTTGCCCGAACGGGTAGTGATGTGGAAGGTGCTTTGGGTGCCTGGCTGGGGGCGATAGCGGTTGCGTCCTGATTTTAGTGTAGACGGGTCGAAGTAGTATTCGGGAGCGATACCTTCGGGGGCAAAGAAGATATAGTGTGGGTGCCCCTTATCTTCGATCAGTGTCAGTGGTTGGGCCGTTGCATATTTCAGCAGGGCGTCTTCGATGGCAAAGTTGAACGGCAGGATGGCGCTGACGTCTTTCTTTAATGTGAAAGTACCTTGGGCGGGAATGCGCAGCACTTCGTCGTTCAGGTTCAGTTGCAGTTGCAGGCCTTCCTGGTCGATGCGGGCGGTGTCGTGATCCTGGAAATTGGTCATGAAGACAAATCCTGCTCCTTGTTTCATGCGGGCGGCAAATCGCAATGTCTCGCGGTCGTCAGGGGTGATGCGCTCGTAGCCTTCGGGCAGAACGGTTTCCATGGGGGCCAGACGGCTGCCGAATGCGTTGACAAAGAGATGGAGCAGACGAAGGTAGCGATAGGAATCGCGTACTTGGCCAGACTCGCCTACAGGTGCTTGGAAATCGTAAGAAATCTTGGGACAGCCGGGCTCTTCACTGAAGAAGCCTACATCTCCTTGTTGCTTGGAAGTCATTCCGCCGTGATACATGTAGTAACCGATGCCATTGGCTCCACTGCCCAAGGTGCGTACCATCAAAGCTTCGGCCGCCGCATCTTTGACGATGCAACGGCGTGGATAAGTCATCTGGATGCCTACACCCATTTCGGCGCAGAATGACGGATATTTTTCGCCATCGTAGCGTACGGGGGAGTAGTCGGGGTTACGCTGGATATCCTTGAACAGGCAGAAGGGCGATTTGCGGTCGGCAGGCGTCCAGGTCGGATAAGTATAGGCAGCGGTTACGGGGATTGCTTCGTTGCCGATGACGGCTGCCATCCCCCATCCGGTAGCTGTGTAGAGCGGTGTGAGGATACCTGCTTCTTCGGCTATGCGTTTCAGGGTTTTCATGTGACGGTTGCCTTGCTCTTCACGGCTGATCTGCTGGGTTTGTACACCTACGCCAGGCAAGACCGTCGAAGCATCATAAGATGCAGCAGTGCGGTCGACAGGTTCGTTTTGATAGAAGATGGCCCATGGTGCGGCCGAATGTTGCAGTTCGTTCTCTATTTGGGTGCCGATGATGGGGCCTCCATCTTTATAATACAAACCTTTGAGTTGGGTTGCAATTTCCTTGTAGAGACGTGTAACGTATTTCAGGTAGTTGGGATCGTCGGTGCGCACTTCGACGGGGCGTGCAAACAGCCAGTCGGGCAATCCGCCGTTGCGTATCTCGCCATGACAGAAAGGACCGATGCGTACCAAGACCTTCATGCCATGTTTTTGGCAGAGTTGCACGAAAGCCCGCACGTCACGGTTGTCACTCCAATCGAAGATACCTTCACGTTCTTCATGGATATTCCAGAAAATGTAGGTGGGGATGACGGTCAGACCACCGGCCTTCATTTTCAGTATGGCTTCTTCCCATTGCTCACGTGGATAACGGCAATAGTGGAATTCACCCATAACAGGAATGGTGGGGATACCGTTTTGTGACATGTAATAGCTGTTCACTTCGATACGTCCGCCATCGGGCGAGGTTCCACCCAATTTCAAATGGCCAGTATAGATAGTTTTCTCTTGCGCAGGGGCATTTAAATTGTATATATGCTGGGCAGCAGCACCTGTACACAATAGGCACAAGGCTGCTACCATTGAAAGGTGATTCTTCATATGAATGGAGCTTTGTCTTTTATCGTTGGGTTAGTTGATGAATGGATGCTGGTTGCAAAGATACTGAGGGTTGGAAATCCTCGCTCAGCATGTATTGTTTCAGACTGTATAGCAATTGGCGTGCGGCGGGGCGCTTGTCCATGTTTTGATGGAAATCAATACCCGATACGAGTAGTTTGCCGTTGCCCACTTTTACTTCGAAAAGCAGACCTAGCGAACGGTTGGTCACCCAGTCGTCAATGACACGTACCAGCGGATGGATGTCTTTCGACAGTTTGCTTAGGTAGATGGCGCCCGAATGGCTCATAGCATCCCACCATTGGTAATTGCTATAATATTCGGTAGGAAAATATTTGAGAGCAGGATGTGACGGGTTGCATAAGATGCCTAACGTATGGGGAGCTTGTCCGTTGGTCCATGCCGTATTCCAAAAGATGCTGGAGAATCCGACAGCTACATCACCCCCCATTTCTTTGCTAAGGCTTCCTTTCTTCAGTGAAAGCAATACTTTTCCGCCGTTTTGGAGACATTCCAGTGTCTTTTGATCCAAAGTATCGGTTAGGAGCAGGGAATCATCCCATACTTGTTTTTGGGATGGGTAGACCCAAAAATCCCAGTCATTACTGCGTCCGTCAACAGTGACCTCCAATTTCAGTTGGCAGGCTTTGTGAATGGAAGCCAAGTCAAAGGTGATATGGCCTAAAGGTTGGCAATTACCCAAATCCAACTGTTCAATATTGAAAGAACCTTGAGCAAGTGTCTTGCCAGAAACATTGCGAATGCTCCATATTGCTTGCGGGTGTTGTAGTGGGCGGTAGAAATTGGCTACTTCAATAGTTGCATCGAAATTTTCATCATTGTCGAGTACTAACTTGGGTATGCGTGCTAATGGTACAAGGCTGTTGCAGAAACGGCTGTATTCCTTAGCGGTGACATAACCTTTTTCTTCCCAAAAGACATCAAGGCTACCAACGAGTGCTGTACCTTGTCCAGGGAAGTCGTTCAATCCAAGTAACTGAAAACCTCCAAAGCCTGGAGTTCGCAATGCGGCTTCGATGTCTGCTTTATAACAGAGTGTCTGTAGCTTGCCTGATGCCAGGAGGAAGCTGTCGGCCAGTTGGATGAGGCCGTTTTCTTTGAGCCTTTCTTGGAATATTTCGAAGTTACGCGCCTTGTAGACACCTGTGTATTTTTGCATTTCGTGGAAGTTAGGATATGCACACCATTGACCTATTTCGTGGCTGACGAATGGTTGATGGAATTTGTTTGTATAGCCGCTCCAGTCATAAGTAGTGGAAGGTGGCTGGGCATTGATGATGCTGGTGACTCCGGCTCCCCATTGCTGTATACGTGGATTGGAATCACTTAGGAAATCATTGACAGGCAGGTTGGGCCAGCCTGCGGCTGAAGTATAAAGGCGACGTGAATCGTTTTCTTTCCAGTAGCTGACAAATTGGGCCAGGTAATCATTGGAATGCTTGCCGGTAGGTTCGTTACCGTAGGCCATCATGCAGAAAGAAGGATGATTACCATAGGCATTGACGATGCGTTCAGCCTCCTGACGGATGAAATCATCGATAGGTTTCCCGTCACCGATAGCTGATGACTGGTTGGCCCATGAAGAACATTCAATCATGTAATATATTCCTAGTTCGTCAGCAGCTTGGAAGGCAGCTTCGGGTGGGCACCATGAATGGAAGCGGATGTGGTTGATACCATATTGTTTGCAAATGCGGAGTTCGCGCAACCATTCTTCCTTGTCGGTAGCAGGGTAGCCAGTCAGAGGAAAAGAAGCACAATGCAGCGTACCACGAAGGAAAACAGGGTGTCCGTTGAGGGTTAATTGACCGTTTTGAATGCTCCATGTACGACAGCCAAAAGTGATTTCACGGTGGTCCAGTTGTTCTTTCCCTTTTTGGAGTGTACAGGTTAGTGTGTACAGATTTGGATTAAATTCATCCCAAACTTTGATATCTTTTGGCATGGGAAGATTGATTTCCAGCTTATTGTCACCAGGTTGAATGGTGTAACTTCTGGTGGTTTCCGTATCTTTCAGACGGAAAATCAAATCGATCTTTTGTCGTTTGGAAGTCGTATTACAGATATTGGCCTTTATCGTTAGATGTCCTTTTTCGGCTTGTGGGAAAACGTGAAGTTGCTTGTAATAAGAATTACCTTTGGCTTCCAGATACATGGAACCTGCTATGCCGTTCCAGTTCCCTTGTGTATGGTCGGAAATGGAGTGAGAGTTTTCACCTGGATCGATGTCACGTACGGCGTTGTCAACACGTACGGAGAGGGTATGTTTACCAGGAGTGAGGTAGTTGGTCAGGTCGTATTGTTGAGGAGCGCTTAACGCATTCTGCATCCCTACTTCCTTACCATCGATCCATATACGACTTTCCCAATGGCAGCGTTCGAAGAATAGATGGATACTCTTCTTTTTCCACGACTTGGGGATTTCAATGTCACGCTGATACCAAGCTACTCCAGCATAGTAGTTGTCGGGTTGTAGCCAATAGGGTATCTTGAAGTTGTCAGGTGTGCGATAACGAGCATAACGGTCCTGTTTGAAAAAAGTTTGGTCATTGAAACTACCTACCCAAGGGGTCGTCAGGCTGACAGGATCACCTTTACCATTGGTGATCATTGAACCTGGAAGTTGAACCTGGTCGTTTAGTGTCTGAAGATACCATTGGGCAGAGATGCCTTCATTGTTACGATCGACAGCAAAACGCCAAGTTCCAGAGAGATCCATTACTTGAGCATGCGCTGACAAGTAGAATGACAAACATAGTAATTGTAATAAAAAAAAGTGTGTTTTCATGGTGGTTTGAGTGTGTTATAGTTTGTATTGTTATAGGGTCTAGTAAAGACCGTTATGTTGTTTTTAGTATATTAGCCGACCATTTCTTTTTCCAGTTGCTCCAGCGATTTACCTTTTGTTTCAGGCAAGCGGAAAGAGAAAAAAATAAATCCTGCAGCGCAGATGGCTGTATATATCCAGAAAGTGCCGGCTGTTCCCAATGCTTTGTTCAAGAAAGGGAATGTGTAGGTCAGTATAAAGCTGGCAATCCACAAGGCGAACGTTCCTGTAGCTACAGCTATTCCTCTTACTTTATTGGGGAAAATCTCCGATAATAATACCCAAGTGACAGGTCCTAAGGACATGGCATAGCAGGCAATGGCAGCTACAACCAGGATAACCATGAAAATGCCGCTTACTTCGAAATAGTAGCAAGTGCCGAGTATGAGGTAAATTCCTGCCAAACCACCTGCGCCAAGCAACATCAATGCACGGCGTCCCAGACGGTCAACGGTATAGATGGCTACAAAGGTAAATATCAGGTTGGCAATACCCGTAACAACGATGTTGATAAATGTATTGTCTACGTCGTAGCCAGCCGACTGGAAGACTTCTTGTGCATAGTTGAATATGACATTGGTTCCACACCATTGCTGGAACATGGCTACGATAATGCCTAGCAAAAGAACCCGGCGATATGGTTTGCTGAAAAGCAGAGACAGGCCGCCTTGATTTTGCTTATGTTGCATATCTGTTTGTAAGGCTGTTAGCTCGCTTTGCGCATAGTTTGCACCTCCAATACGGGTCAGTGTGGCTACGGCTCGTTCCCGTTGCCCTGTTATGGCTAGCCAGCGTGGACTTTCAGGTATGAATGCGGCAAGCACTAAAAAGGCTAGTGCAGGGAATGCTGCTGACCAAAACATCCAACGCCAAGCCATTTCAATATTCCAAGTTGTGTCGTCACTGACCAGTAGCCAGTTGACAATTTGTGCTGCCAGGATGCCGATGACAATGGTGAGTTGGTTGAGTGAAACCAGTTTGCCACGGATGTGGGTAGGCGCTACCTCGGCGATATACATAGGGGAGAGCCCTGAAGCAATACCGATAGCGATACCTCCACAGAAACGTGCCAACAGAAAATAGTGGAAATTGCTGAATGCTCCTGTTCCATATGCTGTTAATACAAAAATAAGAGCAGAAAGCAGTAACAGAGGCTTTCGGCCAAGTTTGTCAGCCAACATTCCTGAAGTTAATGCGCCAATGAGGCATCCTGCCAAGGCTATGCTCATCGCAAGTCCCTGCATTGATGGATTGTCGACTATGTTGAAGAATTGTTCGTAAAAAATCTTAGCGCCTCCGATTACAACCCAGTCGTAACCAAATAGCAATCCGCCCATAGCTGATACAAGGCAGATAAAGTAGATGAATCCTTTGTTGTACGTTTTCATGTGATCAGATGGAAAATATGTTTTTCGTTTGCAAAATTAGTAACTATCAGCAGACTGAAAAATAGAAAGTTTTATACTTTATATGGACAATCTTACTTTTTTGCTTGAATTTCCCATTTTCATTGTGTATGTTTGTTGCTGGGATTTTGAACAGATGGTATATGATAGAGCTGAAAGATGGATTTCAGGGGGAGCAGATATTGGTACTTCCCAAATTGATAGTAGATGCGATGGAGGCAGACCCTTTGTTGTCTAGGTTGCATATAACGGATATCGGCTATTTTCCGAAGGCTTTGCATCATCGCAGGGAGCGAAAGGTTCCTATTAATCAATTTGTATTTATATATTGTATAGATGGTGATGGTTGGTACCGTGTGGGAGAACATACTTATACAGTTACGGCTAATCAATATTTCATTCTTCCTGCTGGAGTTCCACATGCATACGGAACCAGTGAAACAACTCCATGGACAATTTATTGGATACATTTTAAAGGTGAGATGGCTCCTTATTATGCCAAGGATATTGTCTATCCTATGGATCTTTGTCCGAGTGACAGCTCGCGTATCAGTGATCGTATCGGATTGTTTGAGGAAATGTTTATGATATTAAAATCGGGATATAGCAGTGAAAACCTGTTATATGTTTCTTCTCTTTTTCATTATTTCCTGGGTTCGTTGCGTTATGTTCAGCAATATCGGAATGCCAGTAATCGAACGACTGAATCGGATACAGTAGAGCGTGCTATTCATTATATGAAAGAGAATATGGAAAAGCATGTGTCTTTACAAGATCTTGCTGCGCTTACAGGTTATTCACCTTCGTATTTTTCAGCTATGTTCAGGCAGAAGACAGGACATAGTCCGTCGGCTTATTCCAACCTGTTGAAAATACAGTATGCTTGTTCTTTGTTGGATACGACAGATATGAAGATAAATCAGATTTGCTATAAGGTTGGCATTGGGGATATGTTTTATTTTTCGCGTCTTTTTAGTAAAATTATGGGTATGTCTCCCAAAGAATACAGGAGGTCAAAGAAGGGATAATAAGTATAGAAATATTGGTTGACAATAGAAAACAGGAGAATGAAAGCAAGAGTATAAATCTCTTTTTCTCATTCTCCTGTTTTTATTTTTATTCTACTTGTTTATAGTGGAATGTATTCTACGAAAGCTTCCATAGCTTCATAGCTGGCAAGTCCCAGACTGTTATACAAATTAGCGGTACCGCGATTGCGATCCTCGCTTCGTTGCCAGAAGAGGCGTTCGTCATTGCCGAGGAATGGAGCGCTTTCCATCTGGCTTTGGTGTTTCAGGATAGAATTGCGTTTGGCACGTAGTTCTTCTGGACTGATAGGAACAGCCATTTCGATGTTTTCAATTTCCCATTCTGCCCAAGCACCACGATACATCCATATGCGGCAATCTTTTAACCATTCAGCACCTTCTTCCTTTTCCAAGTCGATAGCAGCGAATACAGCGTCTGTGCAAACACGATGTGTGCCATGGGGGTCTGCTAAATCGCCAGCCACAAAGACCTGGTGAGGTTTTACTTCGCGCAACAGATTGCGGACTATTTCAATATCAGCTTCGCTAATTGGATTTTTTTGAATCTTGCCTGTTTCATAGAAAGGCAGGTCAAGGAAATGACAGTGATCCAACGGAATATTGTTGTACGTACAAGCTGTACGTGCTTCGCCGCGGCGGATAAGTCCTTTAATGGTGAGAATATCGCGTGTATCCATGTCACCATCTTTCTTTTCGCGAAGGAATTTGCGAATTTCTGCATATTTTTCATTGATGACCTGATCTGCACTGTCATTAAATAGTTGATTGAAACCATTGATAAAATGCAAGAAACGGATCACTTCTTCGTCACCAACAGCAATATTACCGCTTGTTTCGTAGGCTACATGGACGTCGTGTCCTTGTTCTACCAGACGGCGCAACGTGCCACCCATAGAGATAACATCGTCGTCAGGATGGGGTGAGAAGATAATGACACGCTTGGGGTAGGGAAGGGCACGTTCGGGGCGATAGGTATCGTCTGCGTTCGGCTTTCCGCCTGGCCATCCTGTGATGGTATGTTGCAGGTCATTGAATATTTTTATATTCACATTATAGGCTGAACCATAAAGGGCCAACAATTCGCTTAAGCCATTTTCATTGTAGTCCTTGTTTGTCAGTTTCAGGATAGGTTTACCTGTCAGCTGGCACAACCATACGATGGCACTGCGGATGAGCTTGTCGTTCCATTCGCAGGAGGTTACCAGCCAAGGACGTTGGATACGTGTCAGGTTCGAAGCAGCTGATAAGTCTGTTACAATATGGGCATTGTTGTGAGTTTGCAGGTAAGAGGCCGGAATTGTATCCGTAATAGGGCCTTCTACGCATTCTTTCACCATCTTGGCCTTTTCTTCACCCCAGGCAATGAGGTAGACTTTCTTGGCTGCTAATATAGTAGATACCCCCATTGTAATAGAACTTACAGGAGTACTGTCTATATTGCCAAACATCTTGGCTGCATCGTTACGTGATGCATTGTCAAGCAGAATTAATCGTGTGGTAGAGTTCAGGCGGGAGCCTGGTTCGTTGAATCCAATGTTACCTACACGTCCAATACCCAGTAAGGCAATATCCAAGCCTCCGAAACTTTCGATACGTTGCTCGTAAAGGCGGCAGTATTCGAAAATAGTATCTTTGGCTATTGAACCATCAGGGCTGAAAATGTTCTGTTTGTCAATATCTACATGATCGAGCAGCATTTCTTTTAATGCATTGAGATTGCTGTTGATTGCATCGGGTGCAAGTGGATAGTATTCGTAGAGGTTGAATACAATAACGTTGCGGAAACTCAGCCCTTCTTCTTTGTGCATACGCACTAAAGCTGCGTATACATTGCGTGGAGAGTTACCTCCAGCTAAAGCCAGTACACAGAAACGTCCAGCTTTTTGCTTATCACGTATCACTTGGGCGATGTCGCGGGCTATTTGGTCGACGCCTTCATCCACTGTTTCGTAGATGTCGGTAGGAATCTTTTCCAACCGAGTCAGAACAGAACGTTCAAAGGCATTTTCCGGACGGTAGTACCTCGTCGATACTCTGTTCAAGGTGATTTGCGAGCTAAGATTTGTTTTCATAAATTGATTGTATTAAAGTAAATGGATTGCAGTGGGGATATTATATGGTATATGTATCCGGCACAAGTTTTCCCATTGCCCATACGGCGCGTACGTTCAGGTTGTCATCCATGACGATAATGTCTGCGTCTTTTCCTCGTTGCAATGAACCCTTGCGATCGTATACACCCATGATTTTTGCAGGAGTTTCAGATACCATACGGACAGCATCGGCCAATGGAATATCGGCTTTCTGTACGACGGTTCTGATCAGTCGGTCCATTGTGGCTATACTTCCTGCCAAAGCTGAACGGTCGGCTAACTTGCAGACACCATCTTCGATGATGACGCGTGGATCGAAAGCTTCTTTGCTGTCGCTGGCGGCACAAGCCAAGGCGTCTGTGATCAGGCAGGTACGTTCTACACCTTTTATTTTATATACCAATCGCAAGATTGTTGGCGGTACATGGATACCATCCGCAACGACTTCTACAGTCATGTCGTCCAGCAGGTAGATACTTTCTACAGTACCTTCATATTTATATTCGCGGCGTTTATGGAAGCCAGGCATGGCGTTATAGAAGTGTGTTGCATGGGTATATCCTGCCTCATGTGCAGCCTGAATATCTTCGAATTCAGCTTGTGTATGGCCTACGGCTGCCAAAATACCTTTGCCTGAGATGTATTTGCCGAATTGGATAGCACCTGGAAGTTCAGGAGCTGCATCCCAACGTTTGATACATGACCAGCGTTCTACCAGAGGAATATATTCGTTGGGATCTGGGTTTTTGATATTCTCGGGTATTTGTCCGCCAGCCATTGCCATATTGAAGTAATGTCCTTCAAGATGGAGACCTAAAATAGGGCTGTCGGGTTCTGCCATCAGTTTCGTACAGGTTTCGGCTGCCTGTTCTATCATGGGAACGGTAGACGATGACATCGTCGGGAATATGCTGGTTGTACCATATTTCATATGCGTCTGTACTGCTTGGCGGAAAGCGTCTTCGGTACATTCCATAAAATCACGTCCACCACCACCGTGGGCATGAATTTCGATACCACCGGGCAGTACATACATGCCTTTGACATCGATGAGTGTAGCACCGATAACGGCCAAGTCACAGTTGGTTACTTCCAATATTTTTCCGTCTCTTATCAGAACGGAACCATCTTTCAACCACCCTTGTGGAGTAAGGATGCGGGCATTGATGAGTTGAGTCAGCATAGGATTTAGGGGTTAGATTATTGTTTCTTAATTGTTTTCATTGGATTTTATTTTCCAGTTACAAAAGTAGCGACTTTCTGTTAAATATGCACTACTCATTGGAGGTATTTGTCTTAAATACTCTAAAAAACAGTACTTGTATATAAAAAAGCAGGAAGAATATACTGGCTGATTTGGTTTATTTACTGTTGGTAGTGTTAAGTAAAGTTTAATGGCATGCAAACGTTTGCTGTCCCTTTATTCTTCTTTGTGTCAGAATTGGATAACCGCTTATTGTACTTTTGCTTATCTTTGTCTGCAAAGAATAATATTACACATGAGAAACATGAAAACATTCACTTCTAGAATCTTATTTTTGTTATCATTCCTTTGCATAGCTGGTATGGCTGTTGCCGAGGAACTTACTTCTCCTAATGGGTTACTTAGACTGGTATTTACAGTAAACGGGCAGGGAGAGCCTGTCTATGAATTGTATTATAAAGAAAAGGTGGTTATTAAACCTTCCAAGTTAGGATTGGAACTGAAGGATGATCCAGGCCTGATGGCTGGATTTACTTTAGGTGAGGTGAAAAATTCTACGTTTGATGAAACCTGGCAGCCTGTGTGGGGTGAGGAAAAAGAAATACGTAACCATTATAATGAAATGGCGGTAACGTTGAACCAGAAAGCGCAAGAGCGTAACATAGTCATCCGTTTCCGCCTCTTCGATGACGGTTTGGGCTTCCGTTATGAATTCCCTTTGCAGAAGAATCTCAATTATTTCGTTATCAAAGAGGAGCATACTCAGTTTGCTATGGCTGGTGACCATACGGCTTTCTGGATTCCTGGCGACTATGATACGCAAGAATATGATTATACTGAATCAAAACTGACAGAGATACGTGGCCTGATGGAAGGTGCCATTACGCCCAATTCTTCGCAGACTCCATTTTCACCCACAGGTGTGCAGACGGCCTTGCAGATGAAAACGGCAGACGGTCTTTACATCAATCTGCATGAAGCTGCTCTTGTGGATTATTCGTGCATGCATCTCAATCTGGATGATAAGAATCTTGTGTTCGAATCTTGGTTGACTCCTGATGCGCAAGGCAATAAAGGATACTTACAGGCTCCTTGTACTTCACCTTGGCGTACGGTTATCGTGAGTGACGATGCACGTGATATTTTAGCCTCACGTATCACGCTGAACCTGAACGAGCCTTGTGCTTATGAAGATGTATCGTGGATTAAACCTGTTAAATATGTGGGCGTTTGGTGGGAGATGATTGCAGGTAAGAGTACCTGGGCTTATACAGACGATCTGCCTTCTGTGAAGCTGGGTCAGACAGACTATTCGACGCTGAAGCCTAACGGACGTCATGGTGCTACCAATGAGAATGTGAAGAAATACATTGATTTCGCAGCTGAGCATGGACTTGATCAGGTACTTGTCGAAGGTTGGAATGAAGGTTGGGAAGACTGGTTCGGCAAATCTAAGGATTATGTCTTTGATTTTGTGACTCCATATCCTGATTTTGATGTGAAGATGCTGAACGACTATGCTCATAGCAAGGGAGTGAAATTGATGATGCATCACGAAACTTCTGCTTCGGTACGTAACTACGAACGCCATTTGGATAAGGCCTATCAGTTTATGGTAGACCATGGATATAACGCAGTGAAAAGTGGATATGTAGGCAATATTATTCCTCGAGGCGAGCATCATTATGGTCAATGGATGAATAATCACTATTTGTATGCAGTAAAGAAAGCTGCTGAATACAAAATTATGGTCAATGGCCATGAGGCTGTTCGCCCTACAGGTCTGTGTCGTACGTATCCCAATCTGATTGGCAATGAATCTGCTCGTGGTACAGAGTACGAAGCCTTTGGCGGAAGCAAGCCTTTCCATACGACGCTTTTACCGTTCAATCGTCTTATTGGAGGCCCAATGGATTATACGCCGGGTATTTTTGATACTAAACTTGATTTTATGGGTGACCTGCCGCACGGACAAGTGCAGACGACTCTCTGCAAGCAGCTTGCTCTCTACGTTACTCTTTATAGCCCCTTGCAGATGGCTGCAGATTTGGTGGACAACTACGAGAAACATATGGATGCTTTCCAGTTTATCAAGGACGTAGCTGTCGATTGGGATGAAAGCAAGTATATCGAAGCCGAGCCAGGTGATTACATTACTATAGCTCGTAAGGCAAAAAATAGTGGTAATTGGTTTGTTGGTGGTATCACCGATGAAAATGCACGTACGGCTGAATTCAAACTTGATTTTCTTGATGCAGGTAAGAAATATGTCGCTATTCTCTATGCTGATGGAAAAGACGCCGATTACAAGGACAATCCTACTTCTTATCAGATAAAGAAAGGTATTGTGACTTCTAAAACTAAGATTTCTGTCAAAGAAGCTCGCAGTGGCGGTTTCGCGATCAGCCTGATGGAGGCAACGGGTGATGACCTGAAGTCTGTAAAAAAATGGAGAAACTGAGAAGGGGTAAAAAGATAGGTCAATAGGTATTGGTTGGATGCTCCGCAGAGAAAAAAATCTCTGCGGAGCTTATTTTTTTATAAAAAAAACAGGTGATGACAGAAGGCTACCTGCCGACTAATTTGTACCTTTGTCGACGTTTTAAAAACCATACGTAATTATTAAAGTATAAATAATATGGGAGGTTTCTTCGGGACAGTCGCCAAAGAGAGTTGTGTGACTGATTTGTTTTATGGGACAGACTATAATTCTCATTTAGGAACGAAACGCGGCGGTATGGCTGCTTATGATGAAACGACCAACTGTTTCAGTCGTTCTATTCACAATCTGGAAAGTACCTATTTCCGTACCAAGTTTGAAGACGAACTGGACAAGTTTAAAGGAAACTCCGGCATAGGAATCATTAGTGATACGGACGCTCAACCTATCATTCTGAATTCTCATTTAGGACGTTTTGCTATTGTTACAGTTGCCAAGATTATGAATATTGTCGAACTGGAGGAAGAATTGTTAGAGCAGAATATGCACTTTTCAGAACTCAGTTCAGGACAGACTAATCAGACGGAGCTGATCGCTTTGCTTATCATTCAGGGCAAGAATCTTGTAGAGGGGATAGAGAATGTATACAATCGTATCAAAGGTTCCTGTTCCATGTTGTTGCTGACGGAAGACGGCATTATCGCTGCTCGTGACAAATGGGGGCGCACGCCGATTGTTATCGGAAAGAAGGAAGGAGCGTATGCGGCAACCAGCGAGTCAAGTAGCTTCCCGAATTTGGGGTATGAAGTTGAACGTTATTTGGGACCGGGTGAAATCGTTCGTTTACGTGCCGAAGGTATTGAGCAGATGCGTAAACCAGAGGAACGGATGCAAGTGTGTTCTTTCCTGTGGGTATATTATGGATTCCCGACTTCTTGCTATGAAGGTCGTAATGTAGAAGAGGTTCGTTTTACCAGTGGTGTGAAAATGGGCCAAACTGATACTTCCGAAGTAGATTGTGCATGTGGAATTCCTGATTCAGGAGTAGGCATGGCGTTGGGGTATGCCGAAGGAAAGGGAATCCCTTATCATCGTGCCATTGCTAAATATACGCCGACTTGGCCACGTAGCTTTACTCCCAGCCGCCAGGAGATGCGTAGCCTTGTGGCCAAGATGAAGCTTATTCCCAATCGTGCGATGCTTCAGGGAAAACGTCTGCTTTTCTGCGACGATTCTATCGTGCGTGGAACTCAGCTTCGCGATAATGTGAAAGTGCTCTACGAATATGGAGCCAAGGAAGTACACATCCGTATAGCTTGTCCGCCATTGATATATGCTTGTCCATTTATTGGCTTTACTGCTTCCAAGAGTCCGTTGGAATTGATAACCCGTCGTATTATCAAGGAGCTGGAGGGTGATGAGAACAAAAATTTGGAGAAGTATGCCACGACCGGCTCTCCTGAGTACAATCGTATGGTAGAGATCATGCGTGAGCGTTTTGGCTTTACTTCCTTGCGTTTCAATACGCTAGAAACGTTGGTCGAGTCTATCGGCCTGCCTAAATGCAAACTTTGTACGCATTGTTTCGATGGCAGTAGCTGTTTCTGATTGACAAATCGTTAAGTTTCGGATAAAAAAGGGGTGTGGATTGCTTGCCAATTCACGCCCCTTTTTCTACCTTTACGGGCATAATACAAATTGTAAATGTTGAATCGTAATTTTTTTGAATGATATGACTTTAGTAGAACGTTTTTTGAAATATGTCAGCTTCGATACTCAGTCGAGTGAAGAGACTGGTGTTACTCCCAGTACGTCGGGGCAGATGGTTTTTGCCCGCTATTTGAAGGAAGAATTGGAGTCTTTGGGACTTGAAGATGTTACGTTGGATGACAATGGCTATTTGTTTGCCACGCTTCCTGCTAATACTGATAAGCCTCTGCCTACAGTAGGTTTCATTGCTCACATGGATACGAGTCCCGATATGAGCGGTAAGGATGTGTCACCACGGATTGTACAGTGTTATGATGGTGGAGAAATAGTGCTTTGTGCCGACGAAAACATAGTTTTATCACCAGCACAGTTCCCCGAATTGTTGGATCATAAGGGGGAGGATTTGATCGTGACCAATGGCAAAACGTTGTTGGGGGCTGACGATAAGGCTGGTATTGCCGAAATTGTTTCGGCTATTGTCTATTTGCAGGAGCATCCCGAAATCAAGCATGGCAAGATACGCATCGGTTTCAATCCTGATGAAGAAATCGGCTTGGGTGCCCATAAATTTGATGTCGAGAAATTCGGTTGCGACTGGGCCTATACGATGGATGGCGGCGAGGTAGGCGAACTGGAATTCGAGAACTTCAACGCTGCTTCTGCCAAGGTTACGTTCAAGGGACGCAATGTACATCCGGGCTATGCCAAGCATAAGATGATTAATTCTATTCGTGTGGCCAATCGTTTTATGGCTATGCTGCCCAGTCATGAGACGCCCGAGCATACCGAAGGTTACGAGGGCTTTTATCATCTGGTGGGTATCAGTGGCGAAGTGGAGCAGACCGTGGTATCTTATATCATTCGCGATCATGACCGCACCCGTTTTGAAAGCCGTAAGCAGGAGATAGAACATCTCGTTCGGAAAATTAATGCTGAGTATGGCGAGGGCACAGCTACACTCGACCTGCACGATCAGTACTATAACATGCGTGAGAAGATAGAACCTGTGATGCATGTAATCGATATTGCCTTCCAGGCGATGAAAGATGCTGGTGTAGAACCTCATGTGAAGGCCATCCGTGGTGGCACGGACGGTGCACAGCTTTCGTTCAAAGGATTGCCTTGTCCCAATATTTTTGCCGGTGGACTTAATTTCCATGGGCGTTATGAATTCGTGCCCATACAGAGCATGGAGAAAGCTATGATGGTAATTGTCAAAATTGCCGGACTGGTAGCTGCACGCTGATCATTCATTTTAATTCTTAAATATAAGTTTCATGAAAACCACTCCATTTACCGAGAAACACATCTCGCTGGGTGCTAAGATGCACGAGTTTGCGGGATACAATATGCCGATTGAGTATTCGGGCATTATCGACGAACACATGACTGTCTGCCAGGGTGTAGGCGTATTCGACGTATCACATATGGGCGAATTTTGGGTGAAAGGTCCCCAGGCTTTGGCCTTCTTGCAGATGGTGACTTCCAATAATGTGGCAGTCTTGACTCCAGGTAAAGTGCAATATACTTGTTTTCCCAACGAGACAGGTGGCATTGTAGACGACCTGCTGGTTTATTGCTATGAACCTGAAAAGTATTTGCTGGTAGTGAATGCTGCCAACATTGAGAAAGATTGGAATTGGTGTGTAACCCATAATACCGTCGGTGCCGAGCTGGAAAATGCTTCCGACCGTATGGCTCAGCTGGCTGTGCAAGGACCGAAGGCTATTGAAGCTTTGCAGAAGTTGACGCCGATCGATCTGTCTTCTTTACCTTATTATACGTTTACTCATGGCGAATTCGCAGGTGAGAAGGATGTCATCATCTCAAATACAGGTTATACGGGTGCAGGAGGCTTTGAACTCTATTTCTATCCAGACGCAGCCATGAAAATATGGGATGCTGTTTTTGAGGCTGGAGCTGAGTTTGGTATTAAGCCTATTGGTCTGGGTGCCCGCGATACACTTCGTTTGGAGATGGGCTTCTGTCTTTATGGCAACGATATTGACGATACGACTTCGCCTATTGAAGCAGGACTGGGCTGGATAACTAAATTTGTAGAAGGTAAGAACTTTACCAACCGCGCGATGTTGGAAAAACAGAAAACCGAAGGCGTGACGCGCAAGCTGGTAGGTTTCGAAATGATCGACCGTGGTATCCCCCGTCATGGCTATGGGCTGCTGGATGCCAATGGAGAAGTCATTGGAAATGTGACTTCAGGTACGATGTCGCCTACTCGTAAGATTGGTATCGGTATGGGCTATGTAAAGACTGAATTCAGTAAGCCTGGCACGGAAATCTGCATCGACATGCGTGGTCGTAAGCTGAAGGCTGTAGTAGTAAAGCCGCCTTTCCGTAAATAAAATGAAGTATAGGTATAAAATAAAAGGGAAGCTCGAAAGCTTCCCTTTTATTTATCTCTTATCAGAAATGATTATTTCTTCTGACGGTTACCGTAACGGCTCATGAACTTATCTACACGACCGGCGGTATCAACCAGCTTAGACTTACCAGTATAGAACGGGTGAGAAGAGCTGGAGATTTCCAGTTTTACCAACGGATAAGTTTCGCCTTCGAATTCGATTGTCTCTTTGGTGTTAACAGTTGAGCGAGACAGGAACATGTCACCGTTTGACATATCTTTGAATACTACCGGACGGTAATTTTCGGGATGAATACCTTTTTTCATTTCGATATTGTTTTTTAATTTTTTTATTTCGTTTACTATTGCTGGTAACAAATAGTGGTGTAATGGTCTTTTCAGTTTTCAGGGTGCAAAGATAGTGCTATTTCTTGAAACAGAAAAAAAGTTCGACTAAAAAATAGGTTTATCTCGTTTTATTTCTTTTTTTTGCATCTAAAATTTGTGTATGAATATGAAGAAACTATTCTTTCTGTTGATGTGTTGCCTCTGTGCGATAGTTTTGGAGGCACAAAACGAGAAGCGCGACCTGTACAGCGTAGCATTTTATAATCTTGAGAATTTGTTCGATACCATTCATGATGCGGGCAAAAACGACTACGATTTCCTACCCAACGGTAGTTATAAATGGAATTCGAAGAAGTATGAGGCAAAGTTGGAAAACATGGCTAAGGTGCTTTCCTCCTTGTCGCGCGACAGGGTGTCGCAAGGTCCAGCTTTTATTGGGGTAGCTGAAGTGGAGAACGATCGTGTATTGGACGACCTCTTGAAGCAACCTTCTCTTTCTGCTTACAAATATATCCACTACGAAGGTCCTGACAAGCGCGGTATTGATTGTGCTTTGCTCTACGATCCGCAACAGTTTGAAGTGACTCGTTCGAAACTTGTTTTTTCCGAACCTTATCAGGGGGATACGGTTCACTTGACACGTGGCTTCTTGATTGTGGACGGGCGTATGGCCGGTGAGCGTGTGTGTGTCATTGTCAACCATTGGCCTTCGCGTGGAGCCCAGTCACCAGTACGTGTACATGCGGCACGACAGGTAAAAGCTTTGGCAGATTCTTTGCGGAACGAAGACCGCAAGCTGAAGCTATTCATCATGGGAGATATGAACGACGACCCGATGGATGAGAGTATGCAGACGTTAGGCGCACGTAAATATAAAAAAGAGGTGAAGAAGGCCGATTTCTACAACCCCTGGTGGGAAACGCTGGAAGACGAAGGGGTAGGTACGCTGCTCTATCGTGGCAAGTGGAATCTGTTCGATCAGATTGTCCTGTCGAAACCATTATTGAAAAAACGTCGCGGATTGCGTTACGACCATCATGAGGTCTTCTACCGCGATTATCTTATTCAGCAGGACGGTAAATACAAGGGTTCTCCGTTACGTACCCATGGTGGCCGTACGTGGTTGAACGGCTATAGTGACCATCTGCCGACCATTATTTATCTGAAGAAATAATTCAGCTCAGGTAGCGGGATCTTGTAACGTAGACTTTACAATCTTTTGTTAAAACTCTTCAAACACTTGAAAAATGATTGTTTTTCTTTTGTTTGAAGAGTTTTTTTAGTGGAATTGGCGTCCACTATTTGAATGAGAATGTGTACTTTTGCACAGAATTTGATTCACTAACTATAAACTTTTAAACAAAATGGTTAATTACAAAGATTTGGGCCTTGTAAACACAAGAGATATGTTTGCTCGTGCCATTAAGGGTGGATATGCTATCCCGGCTTTCAACTTCAATAATATGGAGCAGTTGCAGGCTATCGTAAAGGCTGCTGTTGAAACTAAGTCTCCGGTTATCCTGCAGGTTTCTAAGGGTGCACGTAACTATGCAAACCAGACTCTGCTGCGTTACATGGCTGAAGGTGCTGTAGAATATGCTAAGGAACTGGGTTGCGCTCATCCTGAAATCGTGCTCCACCTTGACCACGGTGACAGCTTCGAACTCTGCAAGTCTTGCATCGATATGGGCTTCTCTTCTGTAATGATCGACGGTTCTCACCTGCCTTACGAAGAGAACGTAGCTTTGACTAAGAAGGTTGTTGACTACGCTCATCAGTTCGATGTAACTGTAGAAGGCGAGCTGGGTGTATTGGCTGGTGTAGAAGATGAAGTATCTGCAGAACATCACACTTATACTGACCCTGAAGAAGTAATCGACTTTGCTACTCGCACTGGTTGCGACAGCTTGGCTATCTCTATCGGTACTTCTCACGGTGCTTACAAGTTCAAACCCGAACAGTGCCACGTAGATCCTGCTACGGGTCGTCTGGTTCCTCCTCCTTTGGCATTCGAAGTTCTCGACGCCGTTATGGAGAAATTGCCGGGCTTCCCCATCGTTCTGCACGGATCTTCTTCAGTTCCTCAGGAAGAAGTTGATACTATCAACAAGTTTGGTGGCAAGCTGGAAGCTGCTATCGGTATCCCCGAAGACGAACTGCGTAAGGCTGCCAAGTCTGCTGTTTGCAAGATCAACATCGACTCAGACTCTCGTCTGGCTATGACTGCTGCTATCCGCAAGGTATTTGCTGAGAAACCGGCTGAATTCGATCCTCGTAAGTATCTGGGTCCGGCTCGTGACAACATGGAGAAACTCTACAAGCACAAAATCATCAACGTGCTGGGTTCTGACAACAAGCTGGCAGAATAAGTTTTATTCGTATATAAATAAGAAAAGCCGCCTGATGAGGGCGGCTTTTTTTGTGTTTGTTTCTTTCGTATCTCCTTTTCTCTTATGCTTTGGCTATATTCTGATAAACCTCTTTCACCAGCTTGCAGGCTGTTTCCAAGCTGATATTTCCTGTGTTGAGCATCAGGTGGTAGTGATGAGGTTCGCCCCATTTCCAGCAGGTGTAGTATTCGTAGTGATGGATGCGGTTGCGATTGATGCGGCGGATTTCCGCTTCTGCTTGCTCTTGGGGAATGCCGTAGTCGTTAACACAGCGGTTCACCGCACTTTTCAGGTCGGAATAGCAGAATACTTTCACCACTTTAGGGTGGTCTTTCAGTACGAAGTCAGCACAACGGCCCACGATGATGCAAGGTTCTTGAGCGGCGAGCTCCTGCACAATCCGACTTTCGGCCACGAACAGAATGTCGTCTGCCGAAAGACTGGCTTCCACTGGCTGTTCGCTGTTCTTCGAGAGGATGCACTTCAGCCAGAACGAAGGAATGGACTGTTCGTTTTTCGCGATATACTGTTCGTCTATGCCGCTCCGTTGGGCAGCCATGCGGATGAACTCGCGGTCGTACAACTTGATGCCCAGCTCCTTGGCAAGTCTTTCACCCAGTAGATGACCTCCGCTTCCATATTCACGTGCGATGGTGATGATAGTATTTGTATATTGGGCCGAAGGTGTATCGGCCTGTTTGATGGGAGCATTGATCCAACGGTCGAAAATGCGGTAGGCAGGACTGACAAAGTGTACGATGGGGCCTACCAGCAAGGCGGACACTACTGTTCCTTCGCGTACGCCCTGAATGTAGGACAGGAAGACGAGCGACAGGATGCAGGCAATGGTGAGCAACGTTATGTCAAATCCCAGCTTTACGTAGCCGAACTCTCCATGGAAGCGTCGGGTGATGGTTTTTACAAAATATTCTCCTGCCATCATGGCCGCATTGGCTTTAACTTCAAGGGCGATGCCCAATGCTAGAATTATGCAACCGATCAGCAGAACCGTCACTTGCATGACATAGACCGAGGGTTCCAGCCAGGAGAGCATGAACATGGAAAAGTCGATGAACAGGCCGAAGCAGAACGCAATGGGGATTTGGAGCAGGTACATTCGCAGGTCTTCTCTCAACTCCCTGCGTGTCATCAGAAATGGTTCGAGGACGACGAACAGCAGGTTGAGCAGAATAGTCCATATACCCATTGTGAAGGGCGTAAACAGGCTCAGTACGTAGGTTACACTCGTGATGGGCGACGTGCCCAGTAGCGCTTTGGTGATGAAGGCAATGCCGAATGCATTGATGAACAGTGAGGCGACGAACAACAGGTAGCGTCTGAAAGTATATTTACTCATAATCTTCTGTTTTGAAAACCGCCGCAAAGTTCATACTATTTCTTTGTATTTCCTTCAGAAAAGAACGACCTATCTTGGTCGAAAACGAAACAAATCTTATTTTTGTGATTAAATTATGGTAAGATATGAGCATTGCAATTACCGAACTGATGAAGGCCTGTAAGCCGGGTGTAGGCATGCCTTGTGGCCTTGCTATGGATATGGCCTGTGCTGGATACGGACAAATTCTGTTGGACAAGGGATTTTATTTCCTGCTCGTCACAAACGGAACAGCGTCTGTGTCGGATGTCCATGCCAGTTATACGCTTGCTTCCCTCCATTTGCTGGTTGTCACACCGAGTATTCGTGTCACACTCGCTGATATGAGTGTCGATTTCCGTATGGTCTGCCTTTATATTGAGCCCGATTATTTCGACACACTTTCCGTCGGACAGCTTGTCTATGGACAGGTATCCCAGTTCGTGGGTAACTATCTGCTGCCGATTTTCCAATTGGAAGCGGAACAGGCCGATTATTTGCAGAAGACATTGGTGCTTTTTTCCAGCCGGCTGGAGGAGCATCACCTTTATCGTGATGGTATAGTCCGCCATTTGTGTAGCTTTCTTTTGTTGCAGATGGCCGATGCCCTGTATCAGAAGAACCGTGAGACGACGGGTTTTGCCAACCGTTCGACTGAGATTTTCCGCAACTTCAAGCGTTTGTTGGTGCATCACTACCGCGAACAGCACAACATCAGTTTCTATGCTGACCGTCTGTACATTTCTACTACCTACCTTTCGCGCATCGTGCGCAATATCACGGGGCACACGGTCTGTTTCCATATATCCGAACTGCTTTGTGCCGATGCGCGTAAACTGTTGGAGTGTACCGACAAGGATGTGAAGGAGATTGCCGACGAGCTGGGCTTTTCCGACCAGTCGGTCTTTGGCAAATTCTTTGTTCGCAAGACAGGTCTTTCGCCTTTGAAATACCGTATGCGGAGAGGGGAAGTATCAAAATGACATTTTGATTTCCCAACCGCCTGAGAATCGCTTCTTTCGGCCTGAAGTAGAGAGCGGTCGAAAAGAACGAAAAAGAAATCTGCTTTCTGTCTAATAGACAATAGGATAGCGAAATATTTACATTTGAAATAGAAGAGAAAGGGGAGGAAACTACCGCAAAGAAGGTGGAAAACAAGGAGGTTGTCGGTCTAAAGTGGGTGTTTATGCCGCTAAAGTGCCACTTTAGACGTGTAAACATTTACTTTTTTGCTTAAAAAGACGTATTTTTGAGGGTGAAAACATACGACCTGATGACAGAAAACATACTATCTTTCGGGAGAAAGCATACTTTTAGCTTCTGAAAAACATCCTTTTCCGTATTCGAAGTGTTTGTTTTTCATGTTATCTATTCCTGTTTTCTCTTTTCTGAAAAAGGTCTGTGTTCGCTGAAACGATGAAACGCTTTCTTTTTGTTTCCTGTATGCTTATATTAATACCTTTTTGTTGGATGTAAGATTGCAGGGGAAGAAGAAGTGAACAAAAGTAGATATATAAATGTTTTTTGAGTATAGTGCAAAATTAAAGACGACGTATGAAACTGATTTTAAGCGATAAACGACTGGATATTTCTGTCGATCCAGAAAAGGATATTCGCTATTTTGATTTGTCCAATCTGAAGATAGCCAATTGCATGGGTTGCTTCGCTTGTTGGACTCAAACGCCAGGGCGATGCGTTATTCGCGACGATGCCACTCGAATCTATCCCTGCATTGCTGCCAGTGATGCCGTGCTTTACGTCAGCCGCCTGAAGTATGGTGGTTATGATACCGTGATGAAGACCATGCTCGAACGGGCCATTCCTGTACAGCAAGCTTTCATCCGTATCCATTGTGGCGAGACACACCACGTGCAGCGCTCTGTCGCACCCAAGCATGCCACTATCATTGCCTATGGGGCCGAGGACGAAGAGGAACGTGCTATTTTCCGTCAGCTTGTAGAGCGTAATGCCCGCAACATGAACTTCGAGAGTTATGAAATCCAGTTTACAACCGAATCCATGATCGATGACATGGTAAAACAAGTATTGCAGAAATGGGAAAAATTCTGATATTGAATGGCAGCCCTCGTGCTCCGAAATCGAACTCGAAACGCTATGCTGAGATTTTCATGCGTCATTGTACGGCCGAGACTGATTATCGTAACATTACCAAGAAGAACCATGAAGAATTGTGCGCTGCGCTCAGCGGTTATACCGATGTGTTGTTTGCTTTTCCGCTCTATGCCGATTCTTTGCCAGTGGGCTTTCTGAATTTTCTGAAAGCGTTGGAGGCTTGTCCGCCAGCTCATAAGCCTGTGGTCTCCATCTTGATAAACTGTGGTTTTCTGGAAGCTGAACAGAGTGAAGTTGCCATCCGTATGATGCGACTTTTTTGTCGCCGCAATGGCTATGTCATGGGGTCTGTATTGATGTTAGGTAGCGGAGAAGCCATCCTCGACACGCCATTTAAGTACGTAGCTACAAGGAATATTTGTCGTTTGGCCCAGTCCATGGTAAGCGGACGTTACCATACGTTGAGCGCCACAATGCCGCTTTCCAAGTATTTGTTTCGTCTGGCCGCCGACATTTATTGGACATTTTATGGCAAGCGGTTTGGTACTACAAGGAGGCAGATGCAGACGATGGAGGTAGAGGGAAAGTAGCGGGAAGCTGTAGGCATGTCAGGCGTTTGTCTGTTCATGTTCTCAGGATTTTCTCTATGGGCTTTCCTTTGGCCAGTTCGTCTACCAACTTGTCCAGGTAGCGTATTTCCTGCATCAACGGTTCTTGAATTTCTTCCACACGGATGCCGCAGATACTGCCTTTTATCAGTTTACGGTTGGGGTTGGGAGCTGGGGCATTGCGGAAGAAGTCGCCGTAGGTAGTGGGCAGGTTCAGCAGTTCGTCCAGTTGTCGGGGGCTGTAACCGGTCAGCCAACAGATGATTGTGTTGACCTCCTCTTGCGTCCTTCCTTTTCTTATGGCTTTGTTCACCAGCAAAGGATAGACCTTGCCGAGTGGCATTTGATATACTTTTTCAAAAGTCTGTTGTTCGGTTTGTTTCATTGTTTTCTAGTTTGATTTGTTCTTGTATGCCATTTTTAGGATTGGAAACGGATTGCCTTGCTCGTCCGTTTCTGTTCGTTCAAACGTGTGGAAACCAAGATGACGGTAGAAACCTTCGGCTTGCGGATTTTGCTCATTTACATCTACATAAAGGGCATGATAGTCTTTGATGGCGACGTTGATAAGTTGCTTACCGAATCCGCAGCCGAAATGAGTGGGCGAGACGAACAGCATTTCGATTTTCTGTCCCTCGATTCCCATAAAGGCGATGGGTGCTTTACCCTGATGGAGTACCAGTAATGTCCCGATTGCGCGGATGGCTTCTCTTACGTATGGAGTCAGTTTGCAGATATCTTCTTCTGTCAGGAAGTGATGGCTTGCCCGAACTGAAACGTTCCACAAGGCAACTAATGTATCTGTCAGGTTGTTTGTTCGTTCGGAAGGAAGAAGGCTTCTGAGGCTGGTCAGTTTCTTCTGAAAATAAATCATATCCTTCAGTACCTTGCCTTCCTCTACAATCGGATGGTCGTAATTGAGAATGAAAAAGTCGGCGACGGTATGCGAGTAACTGAAACCGCAACTTTCGTAAAAAGCGATTGTCTGTTTGCTTTCACCTGTGCCTACAAGTAACGTGTGACACACGTCAGCATAGTGCCGGCAAAGATATTCCACCATCTGCCGTCCGTATCCCTTCCGTTGGCAGGCTGGTGCAACAGCCAGATTCTTCAGCTCATATACACCATTTCCTTCGTTTGTCACAACGGTTACGGCAACGGTTTCAGTTTCCTGCGTGCCGTGCATGACGAACAACTCTCCCCGTTCCAGATAACGGTTGATCATCGACTCTTGCTCGTCGGCCAGGAGAAGGAGGGGAAGGAAACGTTTCTTGTCGGTGGTGATAAGTTGGATGTTCATACAAAATCTTCTTTCAGCAGTTCAAAATAGTGGGCATCTACAAAGCAGCCGTTCTTGAAGCAGGCGTTGCGGAGAACACCTACCTTACGGAAACCGACTTTTTCGAGTACCCGCATGGAGGCGATGTTGCTTTCATACACGTTGGCAAAGATACGGACGACGTCTGTCGCAGCCAAATAATGTCGCAAGGCTTCGTGCAGGGCCTCGCTGGCAATGCCTTGGTTCCAGAAGGGCTCTGCCAGCCAATAACCGGCTTCGGCATTGAAGCGTTCCACATCTGTTCCCCGCATAAAGCTGATATTTCCGGCAGCTTCACCGTTTATTTCGATGCAGTATTCGCCGGGCTCTTGTCGGCTTGTTGCATAGTCGATAAAAGAGTGGGCATCTGCTTCCGTATAAGGGAAGGGGAGACTGTCGCGGCAGTTATCCCAAATCTTCTTGTTGTTCAGGTATTTTGCCAATGAGGACACGTCGGACGATTCCCATGGTCGCAGACGGAATCGGTGCGTGACGCAGCTTGATTGTTGTGCAATCTGTTGCTTATTCTCCGTTTGAGTAGCCAGAGAGGAAGGCAGGACTTTCCTCATTACATAGTTGGTCAATTGCAGGCGGTTGGCCTGTGCGCATTGCTCCTGTTCCACGACATATCCCCGTCGCTCAAAGAAGGGGCGTGCCGTGATGCTTACTTCCGAAGTGATGTCGCAGATGCCGTGTTCCATGGCGTATGCTTCAATCCGCTGCAGCAGAGCGGTGGCAATGCCTTCTCCCTGATGGTCCTTGTGGACGAACATGGAGTGCAGGTGGCCGTCGTTGCGGATGGAGGTGAAGCCCACGATGTGTCCTTCGGCATCGCAGGCAGCGATGAAATGCAGGGTTGCCATCAGTTCTTCCCAGCGGCCCGGGCGATTGCCGCACGAAGCCCAGTCGGCTACTTCTTCGGCGGTATAGTCGCGGGCATTTACCGTCAGCACCGTACTGCAGAAAAGCTCTTTCAACTCTGGTATGTCGGTTGCGGTGGCAGGGCGGAAAGTTATATCGATTGTCTTGTCAGGGGCATGTGTATTCATAATTCGATTGAAAGATAAAGGGCGTATCATTATATATTCTTCTTCTGTTTCCCGCACCGTTTCGAATCCGAGACGGCGGTAAAGGCGAGCAGCAGGATTGGCTTTCTGTACCGAGAGTGATACCTGTTTGTAACCTTTGGCACGCAACAGGCTTGTCATTTCCCGCATCAGGCGGGTACCGATTCCTTTCCCGCGGAATGGCGGGTAGAGAGAAATGGCAAGTGAAGGCGTATGTTCGTCTATGTGGCCGTAGTCGTTCATCTGGCGGACCCAGACGGCGCCTATAACCCGACCGGAACTTTCGGCTACCAGGCAATGGTCATCAGGCCGGGTACCGAAGTCTTGGATATAGACTTGCAGCTCGGGCAGGTCGATGACACTGCGGGGTGGGAGAGGGGTACCCTCGGGCAGGTAAATGGCCTCGTAAAGAAAGTCGCGTAACAGACGAGTTTCTTCCGGTTGCAACGCACGTATGATATAATCTGGATTTCCCATATTTTGTCCGTTCAAAATCAAAAGCGGATAAAGATAGGAAAGATTTTTATGAAAATGGGTTTATGGTGGGGCTTTTTGTTTGTGGAATAAAATAACGGCTCTAGCCACTGGGACATAGAGCCGGAATGATGAATGATTTTCTGTCGAAAGATTTGTTACAATTCGGAGAGGATCAGCCAATAACCACTTCGCCGTCGGCCGTGACTTGGTCGCCCCAGGCTGTGATGGAACCTCCTTCTACGGTTATGCCTTCCCGACTTACTTTCAAAGTCAGTTTGCAACGTTTCCCTCCTTCCAGAACACTTTGCGGAGATTCCAGTTGCTCCAACAGTTTGTCCAAGGTCAGTGACTTCTGGTCACTGCCGATGGCGATGGTCAGTGTGACATCCGACGTGTTTTGTGGAACCAGGTAGAAAGAAGCTTGGGTGTCGTTTGCCGTATATTCGCCCGTCGCTTCCTTCACTTGTGTTATCTTACCCTGTACTCCGTCTACTACACACGTCGTTTTGGCATTGAGGGCCACGGAAAGTCCCTTCAGATCTTCGTCTGTGTAACTGTTTCCTGCCGTAAATGTCAGGTCTAACCGGTGTAGGGCGTGGTTGAAGGTCAGATGTACGGTTTCGGAAGTACCGGCTGTTACAGATTGGGCAGGAGCAAGAAGCAAATCCTTTTCCGAAGCTATGAGAGGATTGAATTCGAACGTTCCGTCCTGTATATCTTTCTGTTGCGGATAGCATGCAGCCAAAGAAATTTGGGCATTGCTTCCAGAGAGTCCCAGGCTGCCCCAAGTCAAGATGCCTGAACCATATTCGAAGTCAACGGTATGACTTTCTCCATCGGTTTCTTTCAGAAAGAGTGACATTTTGTCTCCCTGGGAGAAACTGCCGCTTCCGTCGTTCGTCAATTGGGGAGCACGTGTTTGCGATGATATGCTGGCCACGATATTTATTACATCGGTGGGCTGCTCATTAGGGAGTTCGTTCGTACAAGAGGTTGCTGCGAATATGGCAGCCATCGTTACATAGAATACTTTCTTTTTCATTATCAGTTGGTTTTTATTGTTATTTTACATCAGGAAAAGCTTTTTGCCAAAGGTCACGACGCAGGTCGACCAAAGTAAGCGAGGTGAATCGGAAACGGGTTGGCGAAGGAGTTCCGTCTATATTGTCCAACAGTGAAATATAGGCATAATCACCTTTTAATTCGGGAATGGTTGATTTGTCATATACCACTTTATAGCGTTTCAGAGATGCATGGTTGGGTTCATCTTCCGCGCTATTATTATCACAGAAATAGACATAAGCTACATTTCCTTCGGCATCAAATTCCGCTCCCCATATGACCATGGAATGGCTTTTGGTATTAGTGCCGGCAAAATCGTAGGCTGCAAATCCGATGGCTTGGTTATATCGGAAAGCGTTCTTGAACCAAAGGTTGAACGTTTCTTTGGATGTGTCACGTGTCTCTTTTGCTATGACATCGTCTTTCGAGAATACTTTACTGAAGAAACCATGGAATTCTTGCCAACTACAAGATATCAGATGCTGTCTGTCTCCGTTTATGAACCAGTTGATACCTCCCGTATCCCAGCTTCCTAAATCATCGAAACAGAATTTGAAGAAGTTGAACACATCACTATGCCCCTGATTCTCTTTGGTCATTTTGCTGTATTTCTCCGGTCGTAGCACGCCTTCGTATTCAGAACCATATTTCTCGTCGTATGCATCAATGTATTTTTTGTTTTGTGCCATCCACCAATGTATCAGATTGGATGCGGCTGCAGCCCAGCACATATTGCGGTCTCCGTCATAGTTGAAAGTCTTGTTGCAGTCGAACCATCCGAAACCTTCTTTCCAGGTGAGATATTCTTCTTCCAGTAAGAGTGGAGGATACATAGTCTCGTTGGCATAGCGGAACCATAGTCCATCCTCGAAATCTTTTCTTCCAGGTCGTGCAGAGAAAAGATTTTCCTTGCCAGGGAAAGAAGGGACTGTGATGCCATATACCCAATAGGTCTGGTTACTGAACTCCAGGTTCACATTGCTCTCTTCCTTTTTTAAGGTCAGGTTGAGGGTTGTCTGCATACCAGGGTTGAAAGTTTCGGCATTGCCATTGAATGTGTATGAGGCGGACCTCCCACCGGTAGTCAGACGCACCAAGCCTTCGTCGCTGGTGAATGCCTTTGTATCTTGTGGCAGAATGATGAGGCTATACACACTGTCACTCTTTCGAAATGGTTTTATCCAGACATAACCGTCGGATGCATCTGTCGTCACGGCTCCATTCTCCAGTGATATCTGTCCACCGGCAAGACTCTTTACTTCGATTACCAGGTCTTCGGGGACGCTACCTTTCAGATTGATGTTGATGCGGTGCAAGGCATGGTTGAACTTCAGGGTAGCCGAAGCATCGGTGATGCCGATAGATGTACTTGCAAAAAGAATATCGGTAGCTGAATAATTCTCTTCACTACTCTGGTCTACAGGGATATGGATGTCGCGTTGTTGCAGATTCTCTTCATTCTGCGTCTGCAGAGGGAACAGGGCTGAAAGAGTAAGGGCCCCACCATATTCGTAACGTTGCAATTTCGGTGTCCATTGGCCTGTTACATATTCCAACGAGGTGATGGCTGTTTTTTTTCGCCTGCTATCCGTAATTCAATCTGGTCTCCTTCGGAGAAATTACCCTGTCCTTCATTATTCATAGTGGCACGAGTGCCTGCCCAGGTGGACTGGATACACGTCAGCGAGAGGTCGTCGGTAGGAAGAAATAGATCTTCTTCCTGTTGCGAACAGGATGACAGGAGCAATAAGCTGCTTGAAAGTACGGTAAAAATAGTCCTGAGTTTAGTTCTTGTCATAAAGCATTCTGTAAATAACAGCATCATATACAAAATAAGACTGTATAATGTTCATTTTGTTATTGCATTTTTTTAGGGGGAGCAAAGATAATTGTTTAGTTGGATAGAAATTAGCATGCAATATCTTCGTTTTGTTATTATATAGCTGTTTTCCTATAAACTTGATATTTATAAATCTTATCTTATTTCATTTGGATTAATAGTTAGGTATTTGACTATTTCAATGAAATGTATTACTTTTGCGCTCCGAAAAGGATAACAGATCTATATAAAGACTATTATGAGTGAAGAAAAGAAACGTATTACGTCAAGAGATTGCATTCTGCAACTGATACGTACCCGTATGGCTTCACGCCATGTTATGCAGCGGTTGTTGAGAAACTCCAATACTGGAATAACTTTTGAAATGCTACAAGTAATGAGTTGCTTGTGGAGTGAACAAGGTATTAGTCAGCAGACATTGGCTGAACGTACGGCAAAGGATAAGGCTTGTCTGACAAGTCTAATGACAAATTTGGAGCGTAAGGGGTATGTGTGTCGGCATGAAGATCCGAAAGATCGTCGGAATAAATTGGTTTATCTGACTGATAAGGGGGAAGCCTTTCACCAATGGATTGCTCCTACATTGGCTGCTTATTACAAACGGTTGGAAGATATATTAGGGATAGACAAACTGCAACAGACAGAGGAATTACTAAAAGAGTTGCAATATGCTATCGAAGGTTATTAAGCGTTTGGTAATTGCAGGTTGTATTTTTTTCTTTTCTATAAGCTTATATGCGCAGCGGGACACTTTATGTCTCAGCTTACAACAGCTGTTCGAGCGTGGTACAAAACAACATCTGCAATTGGCAGCTGACCGACTGAAAGAGGAAATGGCTCATGAACGTGCAATGACAGCACGTGCTTCCCGCTTGCCGGAACTGAATGTTGGTCTTAAAGGTGGATTTTTAGGGCAGCCCATCGTTTGGCAGAATGGTATGAGTAATCCGACTTATCCTGAATCGCCCGACTGGCAACAGAACTATGCTATTGATTTTTCACAGCCTATTTACCAAGGAGGAAAAATTCGCTATGCTATCCGTCAGGCAGATTTGGAACAGGAAATAGCCCGACTACAGACGGTTACTGATCAGGCTGAGATTAAATTTGTCTTATTGGAACAATACCTTAATCTGTTTAGCCTTTATAAGCAGCATTTCGTTTTGAATCGTAAGATTGATGAATCAGAACGACGTCTGAAGGATATTCGCCAACTGAAAGCTGAAGGTATTATTACGAACAATGATGTACTGCGTAGTGAAATGCAACTGACCAATGATCGGTTGTTGAAGAATGAAACGGAAAATAATATATGTATCGTATCGCAACAGTTGGACATTCTGATAGGATTGGATGAACATTTACTACTCATTCCTGATACGACTTTGCTCAGCCAGGAATGTCCGATAATAGATTATGATGATTATGTAGGTCGCGCTGTTTTGTCGGATCCGGCTTTACTTCTGATTCGTAAACAAACTGAATTAGCGGAAAACAATATCCGGTTGATTCGTGCGGAGCAATTGCCTCATTTGTCACTTACAGCTTCAAATACTTTGGCACGTCCTGTATCACGTACTTTGGCGGATATGTATAATAACAGTTGGAATATTGGTCTCTCATTCTCTTATCCGATTTCATCACTCTATCAGAATCGGCACAAGATGAAAGAAGCCCGACAGAATGTTTTGTTGATGCAAAATGCTGAAGAGCAGAAGCAACAACATATTCGTATGAATGTACAGACTGCCTTGTTGAAACATCGCGAAGCAACAGACCGTGTGGAAGCATTGAGATTATCCGTACGGCAGGCGGAAGAAAATTATCGCATTATGCAGAACCGATACATGAACCAACTGGCTATTCTGACTGATTTGCTTGATGCTGATAACCTGCGGCTTAATGCAGAGTTGCAGTTGACTACCGCTCGTACTCAAGTGATTTATACTTATTATGAGTTACAACGGGCCATTGGAGCTCTATAAACGATTAAGAATTATGTCACATCAACTGAAATATAATCGACTGAAACGACGGAAACGCCGCAATATAGTTCTCAATATTGTATGTATTCTCATTGCTGGTTCAGGATTGGCTTGGACAGCCAACTATTTCTGGAGATATATTAATTACGAAATTACGAATGATGCGTTTGTGGATCAATATATTGCTCCCATAAACATACGTGTGGACGGGTATATTCAGGAAGTTCGTTTTCGAGAACATCAATATGTGAATGCGGGTGATACACTTGTTGTTCTTGATAATCGCGAATATCTCATTCGGCAAAAAGAGGCCTATGCGGCTTTACTTGATGCCAAGGGTTCGCGTGACGTACTTGCTTCAGGCATACGTACTTCACATACTCGCATTGCCGAACAGGATGCCAATTTAGCTGAAGCAAAGGCTAAATTGTGGCAGGCAGAACAGGACTTCCGTCGCTATGAGCGATTACTGAAACAGGAATCTGTGCCAGAACAACAATACGATCAGGTTAAGGCTAATTATGAAGCAGCTCATGCTCGTTATGACGCACTACTAAAACAGAAAGATGCGGCTCGTTCGCAATATGACGAAGCGAACAAAAAACAGGTGAATGTAGAAGCAGGCATTTTGCGTGCTGAAGCAGCTCTTGACTTAGCCAATCTGAATCTTTCGTATACAGTTGTGACTGCTCCTTATAGTGGTTACATGGGACGTCGGACGTTGGAGCCGGGGCAATACGTGAGTGCCGGTCAAACACTTTCTTATATTGTCCGTCAATCTGGGAAATGGATAACGGCTAATTATCGAGAAACGCAGATTGCTAATATCTATATCGGTCAGCCTGTACGTATCAAAGTGGATGGATTACCAGGAAAAAAACTCCATGGCCATGTAACTGCTATTTCCGAAGCTACCGGTTCTAAATATTCACTTGTTCCTACAGACAATTCGGCAGGAAACTTCGTAAAAGTGCAGCAACGAATTCCAGTGCGTATCGATTTGGATGATGTAGACGATGAAACCATGAACCATCTGCGTGCCGGTATGATGGTTATAACTGAAGCTTTGAGGAAGAAATGAAAACAGCCAGCGAACTTGATATTCCTGCTCGCCCCTGGGTACCCGACCTGTTGGCTATTGCTACGGTTTTCATCATTATGCTTCCCATCGCCATGCTGAATGGTACTTATACGGGCAGTATGGTAGAAGTCTCAAATACCTTGGGAGTGTATACCGAAGATATTACTATTGGTTATTATGCTGCTTCGGCTGGTATGGCTGTATCTTATCCCATTGTTCCCAAGATACTGAACGCATTCTCCAGTAAATCGTTGTTGCTGGTCAACCTTACCCTTCAGTTTTTTCTCAGTTGGTTCTGTGCACGAGAGGCCAATATCGATTTGCTTATTGCTGCCAGTTTTATTATTGGTTTTCTGAAAGGTTTTCTGATGCTTTGGATAATCCGCCGTATCAAATTCATCTTCAGCCCAAAGGATGTCCGAAGTGAGTTCTATGCCTATTTTTATCCGTTGGTATTTGGAGGAGGTCAGCTTTCGATGGTTATTACTGCTTTGCTGGCTTACCATTATGACTGGAAATATATGTATTATTTCATGATGCTGCTTTTGCTGATTGCTATTTTGGCAGTTATTCTGTTTTTCCGTCATGACCGGCCTTCCAAACCGATTCCATGGGGAGAACTTCATCCCCGTGAGATGCTGATTATTGCTACAGGTGTTTTGATGCTTATTTATGTTATAACCTACGGAAAAACACTCGACTGGATGGCATCTACACGTATTTGCATTTACATCGTTATAGCTCCGCTACTCGTAGCTCTTTTTCTATGGGAACAATTCCATTCTCCTCATCCCTACGTGAGTCTGAAGCCCCTGTTCCAATGGAAGGCCATTGTCGGATACTTTTATATGATGCTTGTGATGTTTTTCAGTACCTCCACCAGTTTGCTTACCAGTTATCTGACCACTATTCTGCGGGTAGACAATACCCATAGTTATACCTTATATATTTGGTTGCTTCCAGGTTATGCAGTAGGAGCTTTCATCTGTTTTTGGTGGTTCAGGTGGCAACGGTGGCGTTTCCGTTTTCTTATAGCTGGAGGTATGGCATGCTTTGCTCTTTTCTTTGGTATTCTTTATTTTGGAGTTTCACCCGACAGTACTTATGAGGTGCTCTACCTGCCTATGTTCCTGCGTGGTTTAGGGATGTTGACGCTTATTATAGCTTTCGCACTTTTTGCCGTCGAAGATCTGCCTCCGAAATATCTGCTTTCGAATGCTTTTTTTCTTATAACCTTTCGTTCGGTGCTAACGCCGGTTATTGCTTCGGCTTTTTACAGCAATACGCTTTATCGTCTGCAACAGAAATATATGGTAGAACTGTCCGAAACACTCAGCGCTACGGATCCATTGGCTGTAGATCGTTGGCAATCTGCTCTGAACAGTAGTTTGGCACAAGGACATGGCATTGATGAAGCTACCCAACTCGCTACCAATACACTCTATACTGTTTTGCAGCAACAAGGCACTCTATTGGCTTTAAAGCATATTTTAGGCTGGCTTTTTGCTATAACTTTGATTATAGCCATCGTTTCCCGCTTTATTCCATTTCATAAGACGGTACGGGTACCGGTTATCCATACAGGAGAAGATATGGTATAATGGGGATTAGGAAGATTGAGGTATAAGAATAAAAATAAACGTCTGTCTTCGGCTGCTTTAATAGAAGACAGACGTTTTTGTTATTATTTTAATATGTTTAGATGTTTTTCTGTCGATGACATACAGTTCCTGTAGCCTGATTGGTAGGCATCACCAATACTTCGGCTATTTGGATGTGCGCCGGAGCTGAAGCTGCGTAATACACCACATCGGCAATGTCATCCCCTGTCAACGGTTTGAGGCCTTCGTACACAGCGTCTGCTTTATTTTTATCCCCTCGGAAGCGGACGACGGAGAAGTTTGTTTCTACCATGCCCGGCTTGATGTTGGTCACTCGCAATGGCGTATCTACCAAGTCGATGCGTAGACCGTCGGACAATGCTTTAACAGCTGCTTTGGTAGCACAATATACACTGCCTCCTGCATAAGCCGCATCACCGGCAATAGAACCGATATTGATGATATGTCCACTGCCGCGTTCTACCATTCCTGGTACAATCATCCGTGTCATGGCTAGCAATGCCTTGATGTTCGTATCAATCACGATGTCCCATTCGTTCAGTGAGCCTTCATATTCTTTATCCATTCCGATGACCAGTCCGGCATTGTTTATCAGGACATCGATGTTCCTCCATTTTCCTTCCAATGAATCGACAGCTTGACGCATTGTCTCACGGTCGCGTACATCGAATGGCAATGTAAGAACTTCTACGCCTTGTGCCGTTAGTTCTTCTTTCAGTGCTTCCAACTTTTCTGTATTCCGTCCATTCAATATCAGATTGCTTCCCATTGCTGCAAATTTGCGGGCACATCCTTCACCAATGCCGCTGGTAGCTCCAGTGATAAAAATCAGTTTTCCTTTCATGTTACTATAATTGATATTTTATTCTTGATTGTTTTGCTTGAACTGTTTCAGTATTTCAGTACCTTTTATTGTATCAGATTCCTTTATCATGATTTGTATTAGCTGGGCAGGAGTGACGATAGGACCATAACCGCTGCGCGTACTGTTGGTCAAAAAACAATCGATGTTATTGTTTTTCAAGATGCTTTCCAGCAATTGGCACTCCCAAAGCTCACCTCGATAAAGTTCGACGATTTTGTCTTGTTTCATGTCATATCCTTTATTTATTTCTGCTAAGATATCTACAATCTTTTGAATATCAAAGGAAAAATCGGATTTCTTGCAGCTTTAGAAGGTGCTGCCAAGCAATAGAATCGGCATGGTAAAAGAAAAGCGGACCGATTGCTTGTGGCTCGGTCCGCTTAAGATATAGAGGATGAATCAGGGGAGACTTACAATTCGATGACCAATGATTCGCGTGGTGCCATCTTCAGATCTTCTGTGAAGCTGATGGTGCGACCGCTAAGAATGTCTTTGCCCTGCGTTGCATCTTTCAGAATTTCTTTGTAGAACTTCAGGGGAAGGGTAGTTTCATTGTCTGTACCGTTCAGCATGACGAATACCGTTTTGCCTTCATATTGGCGGGCATAGGCATAAACTCCGTTTTGTACCATGAATTGTGTCATGCTGCCTTTGGCGATGACATCGTTGCCTTTACGCCAGTTCAGGATGGTTTTATAGAAATTGTAGCACTCGTTTTGCTGTTCAGTGCGTCCTCCAGCGGTGAAGGCATTCTGTTTGTCGCCAGCCCATCCACCAGGAAAGTCACAGCGCACATAACCGTCGCTCTTGCTTTTGGTTCCGTTCATCATGATTTCTGTACCATAGTAGAGCTGTGGAATACGTCGTGTGGTGAGTAGCAAGGTTGTAGCTTGTTTCAACATGGCGAAGTTTTGTCCTTCACCCAGAAAACGGTCTGTATCATGATTTTCGATGAAAGCCAAGACACTGGCAGGATTGGGATAGAGGAAGTCGTAGACGAAGTTATTGTATACGCGATCCAGGCCTTTGAACCAGGTTTCGGTCTGTTCGTTCTTGGCGATATTTATCTTATCGTAGAAGCTGAAGTCCATTACAGTCTTTAGATTGCTGTTCTTCGGAGCCGAGAGCTTGGAATCTTTCTGCCACCAGGCGGTATAGGCAGGTTCAGTTACCCAAGTCTCGCCTACGGTATTGTAATTGGGGTATTCTTCGTTGAGCTCTTTCATCCATTGGCTCATGCCATCGTAGTCAGCGTAGGGGTAAGTGTCCATGCGGATGCCATCGATACCTGCATATTCAATCCACCAGAAGCTGTTCTGGATGAGGTATCTCAGTACGTGTGGATTCTTTTGGTTCAGATCGGGCATGGCTGTTACAAACCATCCGTCGTTCATTTGGTCGAAATCATATTTTGACGTGTAGGGATCTACGTGTGGAGTTAGTTTAAAAGAAGTCTGGACGAAGTTGTTCTGGTAATCGGAGTTGTTGAACCAGTCTTTGGAGGGCATGTCTTTGATCCAGATATGGTCGACACCGCAATGATTGAAGATCATGTCCATTACGATTTTGATGCCACGCTGGTGTGCTTTCTCGATCAGCTGACGGTATTCTTCGTTGGTACCAAAACGAGGATCTACTTTGTAATAGTCTGTTGTGGCGTAGCCATGGTAACTTCCTCCTTGCATGTTGTTTTCCAAAACGGGTGTAAACCACAGAGCCGTTACACCTAGGTCTGTGAAGTAGTCCAAATGCTGTTCAATACCGGCCAGGTCACCGCCATGGCGGGCATTCGGATCATTGCGGTCTACTTTTGCATCCAGCATACCTTCTATTTGATCATTATCCGGATTACCGTTAGCAAAGCGGTCGGGCATTAACAGGTAAAGGGCATCCGATGCATCGAATCCCTTATGGTCACTGCCTTTCATAGCACGCGCTCTTAGTTCATATTCCTGCACAGTTTTTTTCTTTCCTTGAGCAAAGGTGAGAGCCATTTTACCAGGCTTTACGTCTTTGTCTAGTTTCAGGTAGACCAGCAGGTAATTGCTGCTTTCCAGCTTCACGGTGCTGCTCACTGATACGCCAGGATAATCTACCGTGACACGTGCATCGCCGATTCCTTCGCCATAGACCATCAGCTGCAGTTCGGGATTCTGCATGCCTGTATACCAGAAAGGGGGATCAATTTTGTTGATGTTAGGTGCTGCGTAGGTAGTAAGGGACAGCAGCATCGTCCCGAGAAGGGAAAATACTTTCTTTTTCATGATAGTAATTTTACGGTTACAATTTAGTGGGGCTAATATAAGACAAATGGCGGAGATACGCTATGTTTCTCCGCCAATCACTTTCCTTTATATTATGCAAACGTTTGCTTTATGCTACTTTGAAGTAGGTGGATTGACCTTTATAGCTGTTTTTCCTTGGAAGAAATCTTCCACTTTCTTTCGTTTCCGCAAATCTTGCAGCCATGCTTCGGCGGCGTTGTATCGATTGTTTTCGTTGATGACAATGTCACCTTCTTCCGTCATCTCTTGTGGTTGATCCTTGCTTTCTTTAGGACGGGTCTTGAGGTAGGCTTCCAGATATTTTTCGGTACTTTCCAGATCTTTCAGGTGATAGAAAGAAACAAAGGCAGCTTTGTAGAGCACATAATGTGCCTGTGGATTGTATTTGTATTGTTGCATCAGCGCTTTTATCTGTTTGCGGGGTTCGGCTGCCTCTCTGCAGCAGTCGGCCAAACCACCATAGAGTCGTGCCACCACACTGTCCTGTGGGAAAACCAGCCGGATGGCATCTTCCATGTATTCCATACCTTTCTTCTTCCAAAGCGTTTTGGAGCAGGCTTTTCCCAGATAGTAGAGCAGGTCGATGTGGTCGGGAGCATGTTTACGGGCGGCTTCCAGCAGGTCGTGTGCCTCGTAGGGCTGGTTCAGGGCATAGTGGCTGATGCCGGCATAGTAGCAGTTGTAGAACGAACTGTCTCCCTGGACCAGCAAAGGCTGGTATCTTTCCAATGCCTTTTGATATTCTTGGTTCAGGCAGTAGGCTTGTGCTTCCAGACGGTTGACGGTCGCATTTGTGGTGTCTGTTTTTCGATAGGCCTCGCAAGTTTCGATGGCATAATCGTAATAGTTGTTTCGGATGTACAGGCTTGCCAACTTGGAAGCGGCAAGGTAGTCGTCGGGATAGCGTTCGTGTATTTCCATGTAGGCGCCAATTTGGATGTTGGGGTCGGAATACAATCCTTCCAGACTTTGTGCTTTCAGGTGGAGGATGGTTGCAGAGCTGTCCTGTTCGGCCAAGGCAGTGCTTTCGCCTAAAGCCTCCTGGTATTTCTGTAAATTCAGTAGCTGGCTGATATACTGGATACGGGCATATTTATGTTCAGGCTTTAGGTCCAGTACCCGTTTGTAGCATAATAAGGCCGGTTGAAATTTTCCCAAGGTCTTGTAACATTCTCCTGCCTCAATGTATGCCCGTGGGTTGAGTGAGTCTTGTTTGGTCAATTGGTTGAACACGTTCAGGGCTTCATTGTTTCGTCCCAGTTCTTTCAAGGCTTTTCCTTTCAGATAGAGCAGAGGAATACTTGAAGGTGTTTTCTCCATTAATTGGAGGGCAGCTTCATAATCATAATTGTTCATAGCCTCTCGAATATCATTGGAAACAGGGGATTGAGCGGTGGTAGCCAGGATATGACCGAGAAAGGCGAAAAGAAGAATAATTCGTTTCATACATGTTGCTTTTTAAAGTGTGAGGCTAATATATTAAGATTTTATGTATTTACGAATCATTCGTAATATAATTGGGATAGATTAACATTAACGGATATAGATGGTCGTTAGTGAATATCCTATTCTGGCTCTGTAAACACCTACTTTAGCGACGTAACTATGGACTTTAGCATCGTAACTATGGACTTTAGAAACGTAAATACCTATTTTGAGCGATAAGCTCAATTCCATCTCTGGCACCATTCTTTCAGATTTTTATATTTCCTTTTAATATTACGTATATATAAGATTCTTTTAACCTTGTCAATCCGTAAAAGTCGATTAAGTAATTCTAATAGGCTAGCACCAGAAAAGTAGTAATAATTAATATCTCGTTTATATGTTGTGTTCTGTTGTTTTTGTAGAAGGTATTCATTTATTTTTAGTAGAGTATATCTTTCTCCTTCTTTTATCATTTCTTGTACTTGCTCACGTTTAAAGTTGAAGTTTCCCTTTTTGAATTTTTCACTTTGACTCATGTTGATATAGATTACATCAGTCTCTAGAGTTGTAGAAATGGATTTGATTGTGTATTCAGGAGTAAAATGCACGATAAACAAAATATCGTGTTTTTTATCTATAATAGGAGTTATTGGAATGTTGTCTGTTACACCTCCATCAAAGTAAATCTTATCCTTTTGTTGAAAAGGTGGGAAGGTTAATAGTGGAATGGATATGGATGTTTCTAAAATCTTTTTTTTGAGTGGATTTATTTTTCCTTTTAAGTTGAAATATTGCGCGGACATAGTTGACATTTCGCTTAGTGTCGCATAGAAATCGCAATAGATGTAGTCGTTCTCACTAATTAGTTTTGATAGACTGTTTGTTAGGAAATTCTCATTCTTGATTTTACTTTTAAAATTCCAGATACCATTTACGTTTAAATTTAACCATAATTGCTCTGCTAAATCGATTTTATTAGTCAGAAATGCATATGCATTGATTGTTCCAATGGACGTGGCGGAGACAGCTTCAATAGATGAAACTAATCCACATTTTTTGAGCGCGTTGAAAAAACCTATTTGGTAGGCGCCTTTGGAGCTACCACCAGATACGACAATGCTGACTTTAGGCATGATTACTCTTCTTTATTATATGTGGATTTAAATTCGCTCGTCGTTATTCATGATGGCTTTTTCTATTTCTTGCTGAATTATTTCCGACTCTTTTTTGTTTGTGGACACGAGTGGTCGTATTTCCCCTGTGTCTATTTTTATTCTTAATACATATTTGACTCTCATTAAAAATGATAAGAGAATGAAAGCGATGCCTGTTAGTAAGCAAATGGGAGATTCGCTTACAGTGGCAATTACTATGAGAATAATGCCTGTTGTGATGGGGTAACGTCTATAAGTAGCCAGTCTTGTAACAAAAACGGCACTAATTTTTCTTTTTTCAATTCGCCAATGATTGTTGAGTAAAATAAAGTCTTGATTTACCTGTACTGAGGAAGCGTGTTTTGATGTATTAGCCATTATAATAAATTTGAAGTAATATGAAGAGGATGTATCAGTGTGTGTGTATGGATAGGTTCTTCTGATACATCCTCGAATTTTAAAGCTTTCCTTGCATCAACTTTTTGTTGTACATATTAGTGGCAATTGCTGCCCAAATGATTTGTATGGGCCATGTAAACAAAAGTCCGATGCCAAGAGTGAAAATTCCTACGATAATGTCGATGATTCCCATAATGATAGCGCCTAGTATTGTCGAGTAAAACATGCCTAACGGACCGAAAAATAAGGTTAATGCAATGCTGATACCCACACTTTTAGGTGATTTTGTAACTACAACGTTAACATTTTCGTTGGTATTTGCCATAATGTTTGAATTTAGGTGAATATTTTTTCCTACTCTTTTTAAGGTTTTCGGATTATCCTTATGCAAAAATACTTACGAAAAATATGTTTTTTTGTTGTTCTTACGTTGTTAGATTTTACGGTTTTGTTGAATGAAAATCACATTCCTCATATTCGTTCATATAATAATTGAAAAAGTTATGGCGAAGTATGATTGAGATTCGTAAGAGTAGGGCGGTATCAATACTTTCACGTTTAAAGATGCTATACACATTAGTCCGTTCGCAATATAGTTTGTTTGCGAACCATGTGACGGAACGTTCTTGTTTGCGAAGTTCTAGTTCAATCAGTTTTCCAATGTGTATCATTGTGATAATAAAAAGGGCGGGACCATTCATTGCTTATTTTCAATCTGAGGTACCGCCAAGCACCTTGTACACAAATAAGCACGAATAGTTCACGCCCATAGAGCATGAACTTTCATCTGCTTATTCTCGTGTACTTCAAATTGGCGGTTTTCAGATTGAGAGAATAAGAGCTAAAAGCTCAAATATCTTTAATAAAAAGAATGGAAACGCTTTTCCTAATGTTTATTGGTTTAACTAAAAATAGGAGAATGTCCTTTTTAAAAAGGACATTCTCCTTATAAAAGTAATTCGAATTACTTATTCAAAGCAGTAGCAACGTCAACTGCGCAAGCTACTGTACAACCTACCATCGGGTTGTTACCGATACCCAGGAAGCCCATCATTTCTACGTGAGCAGGAACGGATGAAGAACCAGCGAACTGAGCATCAGAGTGCATACGGCCCATCGTGTCCGTCATGCCGTAAGAAGCAGCGACACTGCATCCTTGTAAGACTTTGCAAGCTGTTA